>OLOY01000967.1_pt1 | contig 14273 bp, 9 predicted proteins | sample 1672771 | NCBI WGS metagenome assembly OLOY01 (sample SAMEA3136722, study PRJEB25190) | human gut metagenome
TACAGCAGGACTTCGTAATCTTTGCTGATTCCTGTTTGTAACTAGAAGGAGTTTATTATGAAATCTTGTCCCTACTGTGGACATGAAGTGTTAAAAACAGATTGTTACTGTCCAGAATGTGGGCATGTTAGTAGGCCACAAATCTCGTTAGATAAATACAATCTAGGCTTGATTGAAAACTTTAAACAATGTTTGGTTTATAAATATGCTGAATTTGATGGTCGTGCAAGTCGTAGTGAATATTGGCATTTCTTTTTAGTCTATCAATTGTTGTTTGTGGCCATTCTGTTTACCTGTGCTTTTTTGAGCTATATTAGCCCACTGTCTAGTGTAGTTGGTGTAGGTTTTGGCTTGGTCATCCTTGTTCTTCTGTCCGTGATTATGGTTATTCCTGGTGTGGCCGTTTCAGTACGACGCTTACACGATCAAGGCCGCTCAGGGGGCCTCGTATTTATTGGCTTCATCCCGGTGGTAGGGACCATTATCCTGTTGATCCTTATGGCTCTACCTGGTGAAAGCCAATCAAATCGCTTTGGTTCCCCTACAGGTCAAGTGGCTGTAACAAAACAAATGGCCCGTGAATTAGGTCTTATTGATACTACACCATCTATGGGACTAACTGCAGGACTATTCTGCGCTATCTTTGTGCTTTGGTTCTTGGTAGATAAACTACTTATGACTAGTGCGATGTAGGCTATGATGTAGTCTATAATAAGATATTTATGATAATAGGGCATGTAGATTTTGTTAAACTTAGAAATGAAGTATTTGACAATTCCCCCTCGTGAGTCCTATAATTATCTATTATATGAATATTGCGTTGAAAAAGACGGCATGTCTCAGACGGATTTAGTAGAGACCAAACTCATGGGCTGAAAGGTTTGGAAATCTAGAGATGTGCGGATCACTTTGGAGCAAGCGGCAACGCCGCCGGTGAACACCGTTATATGTCTAAGTGGCTTTCACAGTTTACGTGATGAGTTGCGTCTTATGTGTTACAATCATGTGCTAGCATGGTGTGACAATCGCAGAAATGCGGTGGCGTTAGCTTTCACAAGTAACGAGAGTCAGTAGGGTGGTACCACGGATATGACGTCCGTCCCTTCGGGGGCGGGCGATTTTTTTTATGTAAAAGGAGCACATCATGGATTACGGTAAGACGTTACATTTGCCTGAAACAGAATTCCCAATGCGCGGCAATTTGCCTAAGCGCGAACCAGAAATCTTAAAATTCTGGGAAGATAACAAGATTTATCAAAAACGTTTGGAATTGCGTAAAGACGCAAAGCCATTCATTTTGCATGATGGCCCTCCATATGCGAACGGTAAATTGCACATTGGTCATGCCCTCAATAAAACGTTGAAGGACATCATCATGAAATACAAGACTATGACTGGTCACTATACGCGTTATATCCCAGGTTGGGATACGCATGGTTTGCCAATCGAGCATGCGGTTATCAAAAACACAGGTCTTAACCGTCATGAAATGGCTCCATTGGACTTGCGCAATAAATGTAAGGAATATGCATTGGAGTGTGTAGAAACACAAAAACAAGACTTCATTCGTTTTGGTGTATTAGGCGAATGGGAACGCCCTTATTTGACATTGCGCCCTGAGTTTGAAGTTAAACAACTTGGTATCTTCGGCGAAATGGCAAAACGCGGTCATATCTATAAAGGTCTTAAAACTGTATACTGGTGTACTCACTGCGAAACTGCATTGGCAGAAGCAGAAATCGAATATGCTGAGAAAAAATCCTTCTCCATCTACGTAAAATTCCCTTACGTATCCGAGAAAAAGGTAACATTGCCAGCTGGTGTAGATCCAAAACAAGCATACTCTGTTATTTGGACAACTACTCCTTGGACAATGCCTGCCAACGTAGCTATTTCCGTTAACCCTGAGCTTGAATATGGCTGGGTAAAAGTAGGCGACGAATACTACTTGATGGCTACTGAACTTGTTGACGCAGCTATGAAAGATATCGGAATCGAAGACTATGAAATCGTAAACCGCTTCTCCGGCGCAGATTTGGAATTGGCTGAATTCAAACATCCATTCGTAGAACGCACTTCCACTGTATTATGCGGTGACCATGTAACACTTGAAGCCGGTACTGGTTGCGTACATACAGCTCCTGCACATGGTGAAGACGACTTTAACATCGTTATGCGTTATAACAAGGAAGGTAAAACTGAACTTCCTATCGTATCCCTTGTAAACGAAACTGGTAACTACACTAAACAAGTAGACGACAACCGTTATGGCGATACTGAATTCCCATTGGCTGGTGTAGAAATTCACGATGCAGAAGTGCCTGTAATTAAAATCTTGGCACATAACAATGCATTACTTCACAAATCTAGTTTGCGCCACCAATACGCTCACTGCTGGCGTTGTAAAAATCCTGTTATCTATCGCGCTACAGAACAATGGTTCTCCTCTGTAGATGGGTACCGTCAACAAGCGCTTGATGCAATCGATAACCAAGTGCAATGGATTCCTAAATGGGGTCATGACCGTATCTTCAACATGGTGCGCGACCGTGGTGACTGGGTAATTTCTCGTCAACGTATTTGGGGCGTGCCAATTCCTATTTACTATTGTGAAAGCTGTGGCGAGCACATCATCAACGATGATACTATCAAAGCATTACAAGAAAAAGTAGCGGTAGAGGGCTCTGATGCTTGGTGGGCTCATAGTGCAAAAGAATTGTTACCAGAAGGCTTCAAATGTCCTCATTGCGGTCATGATGAGTTCAAAAAAGAAACAGACATCATGGACGTATGGTTCGATTCTGGTTCCTCTTGGGCTGGTGTGCTCGAAGTAAATGATCTTGACGTACCATGTGCTATGTACCTTGAAGGTTCTGACCAACATCGCGGTTGGTTTAACTCTTCCTTGTTGACTGCAGTAGCCACAACAGGTAAAGCACCATATAACTCCGTACTGACTCACGGTTTCGTAGTGGACGGCGAAGGTCGTAAAATGTCCAAATCTGTAGGTAATACAGTAGCTCCTAGCGACATTATCGACGTATACGGCGCTGACGTTATGCGTCTGTGGGTATCTTCCGCAGATTACCAAGCAGACGTACGTTTGTCCAAAGACATCGTAAAACAATTATCCGAAGTATACCGTAAGATCCGTAACACATTCCGCTTCTTGCTCGGCAATTTGGATGACTTCAATCCAAACACCGATAAAGTGGCTTACGCAGATATGTCCGAATTCGATAAATGGGCATTATTGCGCTTAGAAGAAGTACGTCAAAAGGTTACTGATGCGTACGAAAACTATGAATTCCACATGTTGTACCATGCAATTCATAACTTCTGTACAGTAGACTTGAGTTCCATCTACCTTGATGTAATGAAAGATACAATGTATGCTGAAAGCAAAGACGATGTATCTCGTCGTTCTGCTCAAACAGCGATGTACGAAATCTTGAAAACATTGGTAGCCATGGTATCTCCAGTACTTTCTTTCACAGCGGAAGAAGTTTGGAAATACATGCCTAAAGAAGAGGGCATGCGCGAATCCGTTATGCTTCAAGATTGGCCACAAGGTCATCCAGAACATTTTAACCAAGAATTGGCTGACAAATGGAACCAATTATTAGACTTGCGTACATCCGTACAAAAAGCATTGGAACTTGCTCGTCAAGATAAAACAATTGGTCATCCATTGGATGCATCCGTTACAGTATATGCTGAAGGTGCTGCATTTGATGCATTGAACACCCTTGGTGAAGAAGGCTTGGCTAAACTTGTTATCGTATCCGAAGCTCACATTGTGAACGGCGCTGCACCAGCAGAGGCTGTTAAAGACGAAGAAACTGGCGTTGCTACAGTTGTTGTTGCCTCTGGTCTCGAAAAATGTGAACGCTGTTGGATCCACCGCGATACAGTAGGTCAAGATAGTGCACATCCTACACTTTGCGCACGCTGTGCCGGCGTTGTAAAAACATTATAATAAAAGTGCTATAAAGAGTACTATCATAAAAACGCTATAGTAAAAAATCTAGAATCAAAATAATTCTATTATTAAGATTATAGGGATTATCAAAAAAAGGACCATCTTGCTGAATTGCACCTCCAAAAATTGTGTTTAATTTTGGAATGCAGTTCACTGGGGATGGTCTTTTTTATGTTTGTAAATCCTTTGGCACTGTTAACTGTTTCCAATTATCTAGTTCAGGGATTTCCAAGGTATTTATCGTTTTTTGAATCCAATAGTTTAAGGACACTTCGTTCCCCACATATTGTTCGAATAAGTAGGTGTTGCCAGGAGTGTCTTGTTGGTTTCCATCTTCATCGATGGTGTGGCGGGCAGATTTCAGATAGAGCTGAACCCTAAATGGGGCCGACTGATTACCTTTAAAAATAAAATAGGATGGGCCTACAAAGTCATGGGTGCGAATATTAATTTGTTCGTACTTTTTCTCTTTTAATCCTTGTAATGCAGCCTGAATCATAGCATTTGCATCATCGTATTCCTCTAGCAAGAACGGTTGTTGATCCACATCGAGCACGTAATGCCAGGTTGGCTTTTCTTCGTCCTTTTCGATAGTCCAATTATCCTCGAGGCTAGGCAATTGATGATTATTGTAAAGCTCTTTCAATAGGCTTATGGTATTCTCTTTGTTGTAAATGGACTTGTAGATAATTTCGTGTCCTTCTGATGGATCATAACCATGTAGCCTTATTTGATAGTGATCTCGTAGCATCCGTTTTACATCGACCTTAAAGATATTGCGCAATGTATCTGGAACGGATAGAAAATGATTGTAAAAGCTAAGCTTCATTTCTTCTTGTGACTCTAAGGCCGTTTCAATGGTTTGCCAGTCGTACAAGGTTGTATCCCATAAGAAGTCATCCATAATCAAAGATAAACGGGCCGAATTTTGAGGCCAGGTGGTAGGCGCAGGGCGCACCGTAGTAGTGGATTCGGCAATGCCTTCTTTGTATTGCCAATGACCATCGACCTCCTCGAAGGCTGCTAAGCGTTCTTCTGCTTCGTTATCGATAGGAATATCTCTTAGCTCCGGATCCAAATTGGCTTTATGAGACAAGATATATTGATGGGATTGCTCGTAATAGGATACGGCTTGATCTAAATCTGGCTTGCCTGTTACATAGCCTTTTTCGTAGGCATAGCCCAAGGCAACACGTGTTAAAGCGCGCGTAATATCGTAGAAAAGAACGCGATTCTCCTCTTCAAAGGCTCGTTGTTCCTCGTCTAAGACACGTAGTAATGATTGCACACCAAAGCGTATGTTTTTCGTCACCCCTAAACCGTGGATTCGCATGTATCCGATATAGGGCAAGGCGAATATGAAGCGATCTTTTGTAGCCGCCATATGTGTTAAATCTGCAATGAGACCCCAGTCAAGAGGCAGGTGGCCTATGTGAAAGATATAGCCAAAGGCTGCCTGTAAGGCGGTGTACCCTGCATCACTAAACTGTTTCGTTGCCGCACGGCGGTAGAGACCGATAGCCTTTACCGGATCGTAGGGAATCGTAGAACGTAACGCTTTAGCATCATAGAAATGATAGTAATAATCCGCTAATTCTGCGATACTTTCAGATTGACCTAAGGCGGCACCTTTAGTGAACCATGTGAAAGCATCCTCGAATTTACCATTTTCATGGCAGTCGAGGCCTGTATATAACATCATGGCAGGGTTGCCAAGTTCGGCCGCAGTCCTAGCGACACGGCGCGCATTGCTGAAATCGGCTTCATCGATATAGATATTGCGCAAGTTCCCTTGGAACATAGCAAGACCGTTGTCGAGGGCCTTGTTAAACCACTCTTTCGCAAGGTTAGATGCATTTTCTTGTAATGTTTCATCTGGCACAGTGCCTTGCAAAGCGGCGATGCGATCCTGCACAGAGTTTGCTGTAAGGCTTCTTTGAATGCGTTTAGTCCAACTCATAGGCGGAGGTGTTAGCATAGTCTCAGCGGAGCTGATGCGATTATCATCACGCCAGAAAAAGACATTGCCTATAACATATTGGCAATAGGCATCGCCTTGGTTTGCGTAATCATAGACAATGCGAAATGCTTCGTCGAAGGAAATTTGCATATCCTTCTCTACGGTAGGCGTAATGGAGCCTTTAATGCGCAAAGCTTGTAATGTGCCGATAGGGCTACAGCGGCGAATGCTATCATGCAAGCACTGATAGGTGCGCATATTATCCTCTGGAAAGTTAGACTCTTCCCAGGTAAAGCGAGGCCCTGCATAGACGCGTGCCAAGAGTGCATAGGCGTCACCTAGCTCTCGAGCCTCTGGGGCATTGGCTATCTTGAGAGCGTCCTCTTTAGTGTCTATATCACTTTCAAGACGGCTTGTCTTGTCGTTTCGTAAGGCTCTATCTTTTAGTTGACTTGGATTTTGCTGATTATTGACGATGAGCTCCAATTGACGTAAGCCTTCTTGAGCCATTTTTTGATTGTAGGATGTAAAAATCATGTGGAAGACCTTTTGCAGGCGTTCCGTAAAGTACTGTGCCATTAGGCCTCCTTTTATACATGTATACAGTAAATACATATTTATTATATAACGAACGCGAGGTACCGTAAAAGAGAAAATACTAGTATATCTGCATGTTCTCTATTGATATCATACTGCTATCGATTACCTGTTCTCACAATATACTAGCCTATTTCTAATTTATATCTATGCATAATACAGAGCCTTCAGCATGTATTGGATTCAAATGATAAAAAAATCCCCTCTGAAGAAAATCTGCTGTCACAAATTTTATGTGATGTCTGCAATCTTTCAGAGGGGTTATTATGTATCCTAGTTCTTAGGAATACATATTATTTTTTGTTGTAATCGCCGAACCATTTGTTGTAGATTTTTTGGTAAGTGCCGTCTTCTTTAAGTTCTTTAAGAGCTTTGTTAACAGCTTCTTGTAAAGCTTTGTTGCCTTTTTTCACGCCAAGAACTGTACCTTCAGCTTTAGTAGGTTCGCCTACAAGTTTAAGGTCTTGATCAGCACCTTGTTTGAGGTAGTACATAGCAACTGCATTATCGATGATAGCACCGTCGATTGTACCAGCTTTCAATTCCATGAAGATATTAGCATTAGAATCGATTTGTTTTACTGTTGTACCAGGAATTTTTTGAGCCATTTCAACCGGGATTGTACCGATTTGAGCGCCTACAGTTTTACCTGCTAATTCATCCATGTTGTGGATTGTTGTGTTGTCTTTACGAACAACTGTGATGAAACCGCCTTGGTCGAAGTATACATCGGAGAAGTCCAATGCTTTTTCACGTTCAGGTGTAGCATTGATGCCTGCTGCGATCATGTCGATATCACCAGATTGAACTGCTGGAATCAAAGCATCGAAGCCCATGGATTTGAATTCCATTTTTAAACCAAGTTTTTTAGCAATTGCTTCGGACAAATCAACGTCGAAACCAACGTATTTGTCGCCTTCAGTGAATTCGAATGGTGGGAATGTAGTTTCAGAACCTACACGCAATACACCTTCTTGTTGTGTCATTTTAGGTTTGTCGTTGCCACAACCAGCCAATAAACCCATTGCTGCTACCGCTACGAGGGCGATGGCTGTCAATTTTTTGAACTTAAACATAGTATCCTCCTCAAACATCCATATACATGGTTTATACATTTCTGTTTATATTGTACGGAATTTTACACCAATAGGCAATAACATTGTATAATTAAGAGTAAACGAGTTTTTTATTCTTTATTGTAGAGTATTATAATCCTTTACAATAATGTGGTTATATACATGGAGGCAATATGTCCCTTACAACTACTTTTGCTGATCTTTGTAAAAGCTTCGCACCTGATGCGTTTACCATTAATTACACATTAGCCAAGAATCCTGAGATTTCCAGTCAGGAGTTTGAGTCCGTTAAAACCATAGGCGCTGTTCTCGAAAAACACGGCATGGACGTAATCTATGAATTCTGTGATTTGCCCACTGCCTTTAAGTCGTCTGTTGTGAAAGTAGACAACCCAAAAGGTCGTTTAGCCATACTTTGTGAATACGATGCACTGCCAGAGGTAGGCCATGCATGCGGTCACTCCGCCAGCGGCTCTATGAGCGTGCTAGCTGCATTGACACTACATAAAATGCAACAAGAAGGCGTAGCTTTCAACATGGACATCGATATTATCGGTACACCAGACGAAGAAGCGATGGGCTGTAAGGTGGATATGTGCAATGCAGGGGTATTCAAAGAATACGATTTTGCCATTATGGTGCATCTCGACGGCGAAGAAACGCGTCCTAACTCACAATTCTTGGCACTCGACTGCTTCCGTGCTAAGTATCACGGTAAGCCAGCCCATGCGGCCGGTGAGCCTTGGAACGGTATCAATGCGGTGAATGGTGTGCAACTCGCTATCCATGCCATGGATATGATGCGCCAACAGGTGCGTCCTGAAACGCGTATCGGCACGTGGATCATTGCGGGAGGTAACGCATCCAATGTGATTCCTGCCTTCGGTGAATTAGAGGTCACTGTGCGTCATACGGAGCGTGAGTACTTGAATGGTTTATCTGAGCAAATCAAAAAAATCTTTGAAGGGGCGGCCCTTTGCACAGGTACAACTGTGGATGTAGAATTTTATGGCAATCCGTATGATGATATGAACCAAAACAATCGTGGCACAGCGCTTATCGAAGAGGTAATGGCCGACATGGGCCTCGATTTTGAGCCCGGTCCAGCAGCCCTTGGAGGTAGTTCGGATATTGGCAATGTAAGCTATCAATGTGCAGCATTCCATCCTAAATTACGCTTGGCCGGCGAGCCAAAGGTGTGCCATTCTAAAGAATTTGCTGCTGCCATGTTAGAGCCTACCATTGAACAAACCATTACCGACGGTGCAAATATCATTGGTGGCACAGTATTGCGATTGGTAGAACACCCAGAAATCTTAGAAGAAATTGTAGCCGAATTTAATAATTCTAAATAGAAGGAATAGAAGGAATAAAAAGAATAAAGGGAATAGAAGGAACAGAAGGAGGATGTATGGCCACGACTGAAACATTAGAAATAAAAAATTATATAGGCCTCACTGGGGATAAGCCCATTCGATTCATCGCATCTGATGTAGATGGCACCTTGGTAACCGATGCAAAGGCAATTCCTGAGGATGCTATTGAGGCGATTCGTGCCGCTCGTGAAAGTGGCATCCGCGTAGCCATTGCTTCTGGCCGCGCTTGGAATGAGATGAATGATGTCATTGAAAAATTGCCGTGCTTGCGCTATTTCATGTGCACCAATGGCGCTTATGTGATGGATAAGGATGAAAACCGCAGTCTATTCCACGTAAGTTTTGATAAAGAACAAGCACTACATTTGTTGCGCAAACTGTTAACCTATGGCGTTTATGTAGAGGCCTATGTGAAAGACCAAATCTTTGGCATGTATCCTCCGTCTAGATGTATTACACCTGAACGCTTAGGCGTATGTGCTAGCGAACGCAATGAAGGAGATAAAAAGGGGTCACATGGCATGATGGATAATCATCTGCCTATTACAAAAAATCAGATTTCTGGTACAGGAGACACTCGCCTGCCAGGCGCAACATACGACCACTATGCATTGGCGGAAGGCAACGAAGCAGCAAAGGTAAAGATGTCTGAATGTGAAATAGAGCAATCCAATTTCTTCTTTAGACCCAATATTCGTCCATTTATCTTGGCTACGCGGACAATGGTATGTGATTTGCTAGCTCATATGGAATCCTTAGACGAAGGGCCTGAGAAGATTCAGATCTTCTACGGTGATGAACCGATGCGTCAACGTATCTTGCAAGACTTGCGCGATGAATACCAAGGTTTATCCCACGATGGTACAGGTCGTGAACGTTTCTATGATGTGCTGCTCTCTAGTGAAGGTAATTTAGAATTCGTCTTGCCTCACACTACAAAAGGCACTGCCGTAGAAGCCTTGGCAAAACATTGGGGCTTAAGCCCTGACGAGGTAATGACACTAGGGGATAGCGAAAACGATCTATCTATGCTACGCTTTGCGGGCGCTGGCGTAGCCATGGGCAATAGCAAGCCGAACATTAAAGAAGCAGCACGATACGAAACGACAGACAATAACCACCAAGGCGTGGCAAAGGCAATCTATTCCGCTATTGCGTATAATAGTGAATTAAATAAGAAGAAATAAAAGTAGATAATATTAAGTTTGGCACAGATACACCGTAGATAGGAGGTGATGTATAATGGGAAATCTAAAGTTTAATATTGACGATACTTGCGTTAAATGCGGTGCTTGTGCTGAGGATTGTCCTGTTCAATGCATCACCGAAGGTAAGACTCGATTTATCATTGGGAAAGGCTGTATCGGTTGTGGTGATTGCTATTCCATCTGTCCCGTGGGGGCCGTAAAAATGTATAAACGAGAGGCCCCTAAAAAGTGATAGCTAGAAATCTTTCAACATTGACAGTAAATTGACTTACATAGGGAAGGCTCCAAAAGAGTAATAACTAGAAATCCGAACATTAAAGATTTATTTATAATCTACATACGGAATATATGGAGTCGTTATACTTCCTATGGTATAATAAAATGTAATGAAAAATTAGCGTTTGGCTCGGAAAAACGCGCCCCAGTACAGAAATGTATGGGCATAATAAATAGTGAATATACTTTCACAAATAGATGCATATGGAGGAAGGCATGGAAAACAAGGAATTTGTTATTGTTGTTGACTTTGGTGGTCAATATAATCAATTGATCGCGCGCCGTGTTCGTGAAAATCACGTATACTGCGAAGTATATCCATACAACAAAGCGCTGGAAAAAATTAAGGAATTGAAACCGCAAGGTATTATCTTTACTGGCGGTCCTAACAGCGTGTATGAAGAAAACTCTCCAAAAATTGAAAAAGAGATTTTTGAACTTGGTATTCCTATTCTTGGCATGTGCTATGGTATGCAATTTATGGCGCATACATTGGGTGGCGAAGTTAAATCTGCGGATAACCGTGAATTCGGTAAAACACCTACTAAAGTGGACACTACATCTCCATTGTTCAAAGGTTTGGAAGAAGATCAAGTTGTTTGGATGTCTCATGTTGACTATGTAGCAAAAGTTCCTGAAGGCTTTGAAATCGTAGCACATACTAAGGATTGCCCTGTTGCATCCATGCAAAATACAGAACGTAAACTATATGCTATGCAATACCATGCAGAAGTGTTGCACACTGAACATGGTAAAGAAATGCTTCACAACTTCTTGTATGAAGTATGTGGCTTCACAGGCACATGGACAATGGCAAACTATGCAAAATCTGCTATTGAAGACATCCGCAAAACCGTTGGTGACGGTAAAGTATTGTTGGCTTTGTCGGGCGGTGTAGATAGTTCTGTTGCGGCAGCTCTTATTTCTAAAGCTGTGGGCGACCAATTGACTTGTATCTTTGTTGACCATGGTTTAATGCGTAAAAACGAAGGTGACGAAGTAGAAGCAGCTTTCAAAGATTCCGGCATGCATTTCATCCGCGTCGATGCAGAAAAACGTTTCTTAGATAAATTGGCTGGTCTTGAAGATCCAGAAGCTAAACGTAAAGCTATCGGCGAAGAATTCATCCGCGTATTCGAAGACGAAGGACGTAAAATCGGTTCCGTTGACTTCTTAGCGCAAGGTACAATCTATCCTGACGTTATCGAGTCCGGTACTGGCGAAGCGGAAGTTATTAAATCTCACCACAACGTAGGTGGCTTGCCTGCAGTGGTAGACTTCAAAGGCCTTATCGAACCATTGCGCAATCTCTTCAAAGACGAAGTACGTGAACTTGGTTCTGAATTAGGTTTGGCTGATTACCTCGTATGGCGTCAACCATTCCCAGGTCCTGGTCTTGCGATCCGCGTAATGGGTGAAATCACTAAAGACAAACTCGACATCTTGCGTGATGCGGACTACATCTTCCGTGATGAAATTGCAAAAGCTGGCCTTGATCGCAGCATCAACCAATACTTTGCAGTATTAACATCTACACGTACCGTAGGCGTTATGGGTGACTTCCGTACATACGACTACACATTGGCATTGCGTGGCGTAACAACAACAGACTTCATGACTGCTGACTGGGCGCGCATCCCTTACGACGTATTGGACACAATCTCCCGTCGTATCGTAAACGAAGTACAACACATCAACCGTATCGTGTACGATATTACATCTAAACCACCTGCTACAATTGAGTGGGAGTAGTAATAATAAATATTTTAGTTATTACTAAGTGAAATAAGCCTCCTATCTTTTGATGGGAGGCTTTTATGAAAATTATAACTTTATTCTAATGATTAAAATTTGTTGTTATTTAGTATTTTTTTAAGAACAAGCTTGATAAAATTAAGAAAAGGAGGTAGGCTAAAAGTAGCGTATGGTTAGAGTTTTTGCTTGTGGTTCGCAAGCGTTGAATTTAATGTGAGAATTGCGTTCAGCTCTCAATGATTCTTTAATAATTTCATGTACACATGATGAATCTGAGGTAAAGAGTAACCATACGCTTTTTATTATGAGTAATTATGATGAGGCACGTGTAATAGTAGCTAAGCTGATAAATGTTGAGCTTAGAGCGATTACTTATGTACTGTATAAAAAAGGAATTGAAAAATCATATACATCATTTGAAATCCCAAAGAAAGCTGGAGGAACTAGAGTTATTGATTCTCCGAATAAGCAGTTAAAGAGAATTCAGAGACGATTGGGTAAAAAAATATATGATATTCATAAAAATTATTTAGATCAAAATAGAATAGCTTCGAATATATCTCATGGGTTCGAAGTGGGTAAAGGGATAATAACCAATGCTCGTATACATAAAAATAAAAAATATCTATTAAATATAGATATTGCTAATTTTTTTTCATCAGTTAATTTTGGTAGAGTACAAGGATATTTTAATAAAAGTCAAGAGTTTCTGTTTTCAAAAGAAGTTTCTACTATAATTTCTCAGTTAGTTTGTTATGATAAGAAATTACCTCAAGGTGCACCTACATCCCCAATAATTTCAAATTTAATTTTTAATATTGTAGATTTACGTATTTTGTCATTGGCAAAAAAATATAAACTATCTTATACTCGATATGCTGATGATATGAGTTTTTCTACTAATAATCGAGCCTTTCAAACAGATTATATTAATTTTATACAAGAGTTGAGAAACCTTCTTGAAAATAGTGGATTTGAGATTAATGAAAATAAAACCAGATTAGAGTATTACTCCTCACGACAAGAAGTAACAGGCTTAACTGTAAATAAGAAGATAAACGTTAGTCGCAAATTTATAAAGCAGACTAGAGCAATGGTTGATCAACTCTTTAAAACAAATGGTTTTAGCATAGATAATACGTTTGGTACCGAAGAGCAATTAGAAGGACGTTTGGCTTTTATAAATCAGCTAGACTGGTATAATAATGAACTAGAACCTGAAAGTATAAAGCAGAAAGCTAATAAGAAATATATGTCAGGTTTAAATGCTAGAGAAAAACAATATCAGTATTTTTTGTTTTATAAGTATTTTTTTAAACCAAGTAAACCTACTATTGTGACTGAAGGTAAAACAGATATCCTTCATATAAAGGCTGCTTTGATGAAGCATAGTGATAGATATCCAAATCTTATTACTAAAAATGATGAAGGTAAATATGTATTCAATTTGTATTTCTTGAATAAAACTAAACGGTTAAAGTATTTTTTCGGTATTGTACAAAATGGTGCTGATACAATGAAAAATATTTGGAATTTTTATAATGGAAAAAATAATTGTGATAATATATTTAAATATATAAATGATAAGAGTCAATATGGGGTAATAAGAAATGTTAATCCTGTAATTCTTTTGTTTGATAATGAAAAAGAGCCAGACAAACCATTAAGAAAATTTCTAAATCATATAGGTATGCAATCGGGGATTGATAAACCGTTTTTGAAATTGAAAGCTAATCTATATTTACAAAAAATACCTCGTATTAATAATAGTGATTGTGAAATAGAGGATTTATACAGTAAAGAGATTTTAAATATATCTATTGATGGGAAAAAATTTGAAAAGACTGTAAAAGATTCTGTTGAAGATACTTTTTCAAAAGATATTTTTTCTAAATATATTCTAGCGCACTACCAAGAAATTGATTTTAAGAATTTTCTACCCCTATTAGACTCAATAAATAATATTTGTAAAATAGAATAAGTAGTGTATTAGAGTACCAGTGATAAAATATTAACAAGTTGAAAATTGTTTTAGATAAAATG
>OLOY01000968.1_pt1 | contig 14265 bp, 14 predicted proteins | sample 1672771 | NCBI WGS metagenome assembly OLOY01 (sample SAMEA3136722, study PRJEB25190) | human gut metagenome
AGACATTTCTCCGGGTGCCGGGCATCTTTAAAATCATTAGTTCCAGAACGCTCCATAAATCTTCTGAATCTTAGCGATCTGTGCATCTGTAATCTGATTCAATGCATTCTGAACAGCTGCATAAGTCTGTGGTCTGGTGCTCTTCAGGGAAGCATTATTCAAGATGTAATCCTTAACAGATTCTGCAAAATATTCGGAAGCATTCTGTGTTACATAGGCTTTATTGAAGGCTGTAACATTTGCCTTCTCAGCTGCAAAAATGCTCTGGAAGCTTGCTGTCTTATCTACATTTCCTGCGATGAATGCGAGGAAATGACCCAGCTCATGATAAACAGAATCATCAATCTGCTTCATTGTAATAGATCTTGATCTTGCATCAAAATATCCGGAATAGTTAACGGATGGATCAACAACAAGCTTAAAGCCCAGCTGCTGATATGCTGCAATTACACGATTGTCCATCTTACCTGCAACACCTGCTACATTTGCCTCGTATTTGCTCTGGTTCTGTGAAGAGCTTGCTGCTGCAGTTGCCTGGGCAACGGAAGTACCAGAAGAAGTAGTGCTTACAGCGGTCTCATTGGCAATTGATACCTGCTGTGTAGTTGTTGTCTGAACAGTTGTTGTGATCTTGGATGTAACAACTTTCTTTTTTGATTTCTTGGTGTATTTCGCTGTTGCTTTGGTAACAACGGTTGTCTTAGTATCTACTGTTGTATTACCGGATTTATTTGTTTTATTGGTTACTTTTGTTTTGGTTTTCAGTTTCTTGGTGTAGCTCTTCTTGGAAGCCTTTTTTAATTTAACAGTCTTCCTGGTTGTCTTGGTACTGGAGGTAGTCTTCACAGTAGTCTTCGGCTGGGAAGCCAGTGGAGTTTCATCTTCTATAATGGAAGTCTCCATGATCGGATCTGTATAACTGGGGAATTCAGGTGTTTCTCCTGCTCCTGAGAATAATGAAACGCCGCCGATCACTGCTGCCAATGCTATTGCAGCACAACTGGAAACAACTTTTTTATTTGCAAGCCACTCTGTTATTTTCTTTCCTTTCATAAATAACACACCTTTCTTGAACCATAATGTAACTGACTTGCCGCTATCTGGAAACTATCAGTCCCATCAGTTTGTGGAAATAAAAAAACCGTTTATCAGATTAAATAAACGGTCGCCACAAATAGAAGAACCACGTCTCCTGTCATATTACATTACCTAATCAATATCAATGCGGCAACCGGCTGTCATAGTCCTAAGACCTTAGACCCTTGGCTTTGCGTCCCTGTCTTTCAACAGGTTTGCCCTTATATGTATAGTATATGTTTTTTTTCCTGAAATGTCAACATTTTCCCCTGCATTTTGAGCTCTGCTCCTGTCTTTTTTTCACGGAATCTGCTATACTGTTCAAAAAGAAAGCATGATATAACAGGAGAACGGAAACTATGTCAAAATTTTTACCAGTCCGTCTCTTTTTTGTATGGCTGCTTTTCGGAATCCTGCTGGCAGGCTGTGGAAATTCTCCTTCCTCCGATGAAGAACCTCCGGTATATTCTCCGGCCAGAGTCCTCACCCCGGAGGCCCCCGGCAAAAAAACACTGGGCAGCTCCCCTCTGATCCTGGATATTTCCAATCAGGATCAGGGATATCTGACTGCAGAATCCGATTCCGATGATTCCCGCATGAACATTCAGCTTACCGCTCCCTCCGGTGTGGTCTATTCCTATTTTCTGGAACCAGATGAACAGGCGGTACTTCCTTTTTCCGAAGGCTCCGGTGAGTATCTCATCACCTGCTATCAGCAGGTAGATGGAAACCAGTATGCCGCCCTTTACACGGAAACGCTCACAGTAAAGCTTCAGAATGAATTTCTTCCGTTTCTGTATCCAAACCAGTACGTGGACTTTTCTTCCAAAAGTGAAGCCTGCAAACTGGCAGCCTCTCTTGTCAAAGAGGACATGACCGACATCGACATCCTGAAAACCTTCTATACATACGTTACCAGTCATATTTCCTACGATTATGACAAAGCCGATTCTGTCGAAGCCGGTTATCTTCCTGATGTAGATGATACTTTAAACACCGGCACAGGGATCTGTTTCGATTACGCTGCACTGACTACTGCAATGCTCCGCAGCCAGGACATTCCCTGCAAGCTTCAGATCGGCTATTCCGGTGATGTGAAGCATGCATGGATCGATGTTTATATCCGTGGCAGAGGCTGGGTGACAAAGGCAGTATCTTTTGACGGAGACACCTGGAAGCTGATGGATCCCACCTTTGACGCCAACAGTGATGGTGATGAAGCGATCCAGGAATATATCGGTGATGAAAGCAATTATACGGTACAGTTCACGCGCTGACCCACTAAAGGAGACATTATTATGAAAAACAAACTGACAGCCCGGGAATTATCCAGTTTCTGCGGGCAGATGGGAATGCTTCTGCATTCCGGCATATCCACAGCTGAAGGACTTCACATCCTCTGTGACGAAAGCAAGACCGATGCAGACCGGCAGATTCTCACACCCCTGATCCGTTCTGTGGAAGAAAACGGTTCTCTTTCCCGGGCTCTTGACGAATCCGGGGTCTTTCCCTCATCCATGACCGCCTATGTCCGGACCGGCGAGGAAACCGGCTGCCTGGATGAGATCATGGAAAGTCTCAGTTCCCACTATGAACAGGAGGAAGAAATCTCCGGACAGATACGGTCTGCAGTCACTTATCCGCTGCTCATGCTTGGCATGATGGCTGTTGTGATCCTGGTCCTTCTGATAAAAGTCCTGCCGGTATTTCAACAGGTATTTAACCAGATGGGAATGGAAATGAACGGGGTTTCCCGGGGACTTCTGAATGCAGGCAACGTGATCAGCCGGTATTCCTCTGTTTTTCTGATCCTCGCCGCAGTCCTCATTGGCTGCATCCTGTTTTTCAGTCTTACGGAAAAAGGCCACAGCCAGCTGCGAAAAATGGCCATCCATCTCCCGTTTTTCCGTGAGATCCCGGTTGCCATGGATTACAGTCGTCTGACCCAGGGCCTTTCCCTGGGACTTCGGAGCGGACTTTCCCCGGAAACCAGCCTGGAGCTTACAAAGGATCTGATCTCACAGCCGGTGACACTCGAAAGACTCCGGAAGGCTTCCTCTATCCTGGATAGCGGAGAAACCTTTTCCAGGGCTCTTACAGAATCCGGTCTGTTCGGCGGCATGGAAGGCCGTCTCATCACGATATCCTTCTATTCCGGTTCCAGTGACGAAACCTTCCGCAGGCTTTCCCGGCAGTACACCGAAAGATCCATAGATCTGATCTCTCAGGCAGTCTCTATTGTGGAGCCTACCATCGTGATCCTGCTGTCTCTTCTTGTGGGGCTGGTCCTTTTATCCGTCATGATGCCGCTTCTGGGGATCCTCTCAGATTTTGCAATGTAAGGTGGTGACCGTATGAAACTTTTTGAAAGCCGCAGAACAAAATTTCTCAGAACATTTTTTCTTCTCTTTCCGGCGCTGCTTCTGGTTTTATCCTGCACCTTGTTTGTGGCAGGTGTCAGCAGCACCTCCGACCAGGCTGTGCAAAAAGAACAGAACGCTCTGGAGCAGGCGCTGAAAAACGGCGCTATCCGCACCTATGCCCTCACAGGTACATACCCAGAAAGCCTGTCCCAGCTTCTCTCGGATTATCATATCACTTATGACAAAACCAAATTCGTAGTAGAATATGTTCCTAACGGTTCCAATCTCCTGCCGTCTATCAGTGTAATTGCTCTGTCCGGCAGTGCGAAAGGAGGGAATGCCTCATGAATCACCGGAAGAACACCGGACATTCCGTTTCTTCTCTTTTTTCGCTTCTTCTTTTCGGTGTTTTTGGTCTGTTTCACAGTCTGCTATTTTCCGCCCGGATTTACCAGCAGACTGTGAAACAGACTGACTCCGATTCCGAGCTTGGGACCGCAGCAACTTATCTGACTACCAAATTCCGGCAGCACGACCGCGGCGATGAGATTTTTTCCGGTTCCCTGGATGATATTCCGGCTCTTTGTTTCCGGGACGATATCAAAGGAAAAGAATATATCACGTATATTTACCTGAAAAATGACAGTCTGATGGAGCTTTTCACTGCAAAAGGCTCTCAGGCCAGCGCTGATGCAGGGACCGTCATCTCACAGCTTTCCGATTTCCGGTTTTCGGAAATGGAAAATGGTTTTTACCACTTTTCCCTGGAAAGTACCACAGGGATCCGCTCGGAATTCCTGCTTCATCGCACTGCCCAAAAGGAGGCATCATGAAAAAATCAAGACATAATTCCGGCACCAGCCTTTTTCTGATGGAAATGATCCTTACCCTTTTGTTTCTGTCACTTTCCTCAGCTGCCTGCATCCAGATCTTCGCGGCAGCACGGAAAAGCCGGCTCCAGGCAGAACAGTGGAACCAGATCCAGGCTCTCACAACCTCCGTGGGCGAGGTACTGGAAGGCACTGACGGAACCGATGAACAGATCCTCTCTCTGCTTCCGGGGGGCATCAAAAAGGACACCAGCCTGATCTGGTATTATAACCGTAACTGGCAGAGCTGCTCTTCCGGAGAAGCCGCCTGTGAAATGATCCTGGAAACAGATATTTCTTCTTCAGAAAAATCCGGCGAGCTTTCTTTCCGGCAGCTTTCCAACGGCAGTGAGCTTTACCGGATCACCCTGCGTTTTCCTGTTGATGATTACAGAAGGGAGGCTGTACATTGAAACAGAAGCATACGTTTTTTGTAACTGTCGGCATTCCTTCCCTGTTTCTTATCTTCTCTGTACTGTGTCTCTGTGTACTTGCTCTGCTTACTCTTGGAAGCTCCAGATCCAGTCTTAACACAGCCAGACATTCTATGGAACAGACCGAAAATTATTACACCGGCTGCGCAGACGCCACGGAAACCGTTTCAGAAATCCGTGATGATCTGGAGCAATACAGGGAAAAAGCTTCCGATGAGACCGGATATTTTTCCATGGTACAAAAGCTTGCGGACACAAGGGACGATCTCAGCTGGGATCCCCACAGCCACACCCTTTCCTTCTCCGTTGGAATTTCCGAGACACAACAGCTTTCTGTAGTGCTTGAGATTTTTTACCCGCAGAAAAAAAGCTCTTCTGCTTATCAGATCCTGCAATGGAACACAGAGCTTACCGGATCCTGGCAACCTGACAACCACCAGAATGTATTTAAAGGAGAATAAACCTATGGATACCTCTATTCCTGAATTTTTGGCAGAAGCTGCCAACCGGCGTGTCTCTGATATCTTTATCATCGCCGGCCGCCCTCTGGCAGAAAAAATCGACGGTCATCTTTTGGACCGTGGTGACAGGCTGATGCCTGATCAGACAGAAAATTTACTCCGCACCATTTACGGACTTGCGGAAAACCGCGATATATCCCGTCTTATGGAAACCGGTGATGATGACTTTTCTTTTTCTATTCCCGGTGTTTCCAGATTTCGTGTCAATGCCTACAAGCAGCGTGGTTCCCTGGCTGCCGTGATCCGCGTGATCGCCTTCCGGCTGCCGGATCCTGCAGAACTTTCCATTCCCGAGGATGTGATGAACATCTCCGAATATACCCGTGGCATGGTCCTTGTTACCGGTTCTGCCGGAAGCGGCAAATCCACCACCATGGCCTGTCTGATCGACCGGATCAACCATACCCGGGAAGGCCACATCATCACTCTGGAGGATCCTCTGGAATATCTCCACCGCCATGATCGCTGTATCGTCAGCCAGCGCGAGATCTGTACCGACACCGAAAGCTATCTGACTTCTCTTCGTGCCACACTACGCCAGAGCCCGGATGTGATCCTTCTTGGAGAGATGCGTGATCATGAAACCATCCAGACTGCCATGACCGCTGCGGAAACCGGTCATCTTGTCCTTTCCAGCCTGCATACTCTGGGAGCAGCCAACACCATCGAACGCATCATGGACGTGTTTGAGCCATCCCAGCAGCATCAGATCGCCCTCCAGCTTTCCATGGTCCTTCAGGCTGTGATCTCCCAGCAGCTGATCCCGGATGTGGACGGACGCAACATTCCTGTTTTCGAGATCATGCGCCTGACTCCTGCCATCCGCAATATGATCCGCGACAATAAAGTACACCAGATCGAAGGCGTGATCTCCACATCCGGTCAGGAGCAGATGCGTTCTATGGACCAGAGCCTTCTGGAATTATATAAAAAAGGCCGTATCACCAGGGATACAGCTCTGAAATACGCTTTAAACGCTGACATGCTGAAGCGCAGACTTATGTAAGGATCTTCTTTGTATACATCTGCCTGATATGTAAAAGCACATAAAAAAATCCCTTACCAATATCTGATATGTTTCCAGAATACAGAACACATATCATTTTACAGATCCGGTAAGGGATTTCTTTATTTTCAATCCGATTTCGATCAGAAAGACATTCCTTCTCTGCGGTCGGTCAATGCACTACATTTCCTACAATTCCATAAGAAACAATATACATAATGGCACTTGCCATAAAAAGTCCGCACAGGATCGCAATGGAGGATTTTTTGATATCCACCTCAAGAAGAGAGGCGATCAGTGCACCTGTCCAGGCTCCTGTGCCCGGAAGAGGGATTCCCACAAACAGCAAAAGTCCAAGAAATTCATACCTCTTGATCTGGTCACTCTTTCCCATAGCTCTATTTTCCAGCTTTGTGATCAGACCTCTGAACGTCTTTGTTTTTTTCATCCATTTAAAAATCTGCCGGATAAAAAGCAGGATAAACGGAATCGGAACAATATTTCCCACGATACAGATCGGCAGTGCCTTCGCAGCCGATATCTTCAGCAGAGAGGCTGCCAGAAGACCGCCTCGAAGCTCCAGTATCGGGATCATAGAAATGATGAACACAGCGCCCTCGGGAGAGATAAACTGTGCAAGGTGGTGTGAAAACCATTGTACCAGTACTTCCATAATACCTCCTTAACTGTTATTTCTGCAGATATTCCGTCAGGAATTCCACCAGTTTTTTCATCTCCTCATCGGTACCGATGGTGATACGGAGATGATTGTCGATCCTGTCCTTCGGGAAATATCTTACATAGATATGTTTCTCCCGCAGTGCTGCGAAAAGCTCTTTGGCCGGACAGCTCTCATGTGTGGCAAAGATAAAGTTGGATCTGGAATCCTGGAAGGAAAATCCAAGCTTCCTGAGCTCTGCCTTTGTCCACTCTCTTGTTGTAATGATCTTATGGCAGCATTCCTCAAAATATGCCTTATCCTCCATAGATGCCACACCAGCTGCGATAGTAGCACGATCCATGGTATAGGAATTAAAGGAATATTTCACATCATTGAGATATTTGATCAGCTCCGGATTTCCGAAGGCATATCCGATGCGCATTCCTGCCAGGGATCTGGACTTGGAGAAGGTCTGCACAACAAGCAGATTATCATATTTTTCAATCAACGGCAGTGCGGATGCTGCTCCGAAATCCACGTACGCCTCATCTACGATCACGATACTCTCCGGATTCTTTGCTACGATCTCCTCGATCTCGGAAAGAGGCATTTCCACGCCGGTCGGTGCATTGGGGTTAGGGAATACGATTCCGCCGTTTTCACGGAAATAATCTTCTTTACGGATATGGAACTCCTCATCTAATACCGGGCGCTCATATGGGATCCTTAAAAGATCTGCCCATACATCATAGAAGGAATAGGTGATATCCGGGAACAGAATCGGCTTCTCTGAATTAAAAAATGTGAGAAAACACATAGCCAGTACGTCATCGGAACCAACGCCTGTAAATACCTGTTCATCCTTCAATCCGTAGAACGCGGCAATACTGTGTACCAGGTCTCCTGCTGTCGGATCCGGATAAAGTCTCAGGGTATCGGCATCAAGGGCCTCCAGCGCCTTCTCCACACCCGGAGCCGGTGAATATGGATTCTCGTTTGTATTCAGTTTGATCATGTCGCTCTCATTTGGCTGCTCGCCAGGAGTATACGGCACTACTTTTCGTATATTAGCTTCCCATGGTTTCATGCTGTGCTTAACCTCCTATCATATTCTTTTGCTATTGTACTCACTGAGAGGACATTTGTCAAAGGGTAATACCACCTGCCGGGAAACAAAAAGACACCCGTACCGGGTTACAGAGTACGGGTGTCTGATATATTCTTCTTAATGAAGGGCTGTTTTGGTTCGTGTCAGGCGCTTAAGATCAGATACGTGCTACGCCTGTTGCTTTTGCTGCCTCTGCTACTGCTTTTGCGACAGCCGGTCCGACTCTCTTGTCGAATGCCTTCGGAATGATATACTCCGGAGAAAGCTCCTCATCTGTGATCAGATCTGCAAGAGCCTTGGAAGCTGCGATCTTCATCTCATCGTTGATATCACTTGCTCTTACATCAAATGCACCACGGAAGATTCCAGGGAATGCAAGAACGTTGTTGATCTGGTTCGGGAAATCACTTCTTCCTGTGGAGATAACCTTTGCTCCGCCTGCTTTTGCGTCATCCGGGAAGATCTCCGGTATCGGGTTTGCGCATGCGAAGATGATGGCATCTTTGTTCATGGTCTTAACCATCTCTGTTGTAACTGCTCCAGGAGCGGAAACACCGATAAATACATCCGCGCCAACCAGCATCTCTGCAAGAGATCCCTGTTTCTTCTGAAGGTTTGTGAGCTTGCTCATCTCTTCCTTAACCGGGTTCATCCCTTCTGTACGTCCCTCATAGATGGCACCCTTTCTGTCGCAGAGTGTAACATCCTTGAAGCCTGCTTTCAGAAGAAGTCTGCAGATAGAGATAGCAGCTGCACCTGCACCGTTCATAACGATACGAACATCCTCTTTCTTCTTTCCGACAACCTTCAGAGCGTTTGTCAGACCTGCAAGTGTGATAACTGCAGTTCCGTGCTGATCATCGTGGAAGATCGGAATATCACATTTTTCTTTCAGCTTCTTCTCGATCTCAAAGCATCTCGGAGCAGAGATATCCTCAAGGTTAACACCACCGAAGGATCCGGAGATCATGTAAATAGTATTTACGATCTCGTCTACATCATGGCTCTTAATGCAAAGCGGGAATGCGTCTACATCGCCGAATGCCTTGAACAGTACACATTTACCTTCCATTACAGGCATACCTGCTTCCGGTCCGATGTCACCAAGACCAAGAACTGCGGAACCGTCTGTTACAACAAGACACATATTCCATCTTCTTGTAAGCTCGTAAGATTTATTGATATCTTTCTGGATCTCAAGGCAAGGCTGAGCTACACCTGGTGTATATGCAAGAGAAAGGTCGTCTTTATTCTCAACCGGCACTCTTGTAACAACCTCGATCTTACCTTTCCAATCTCCGTGCAGTCTTAATGACTCTTTTGCATAATCCATTTTCTTTTCCTCCTTGGATAATTATGATATATTTCATTTCAAAAGGATTACCTGAATTAATAATTACCATCGAAGAATTTACTGTCCTTCGGAAGCTCATAGCCTTCAAAATAAGAACCAAAATCAAGCTTCAGATAACTGCAGAGATCAGCAAGCTCTACCATGGTATTGTCGTTGACCGGAATGCCATTCTCTTTTCTGTCTTTTTCAGCAGCTACCTCTTTCTCGCCGTGTGTATAGATCCTGTCCTGACCGTCTGCCTTCGGACTCTCCCGAAGTGCCTCAAGGTATTCTGAAAAATGTTTGCGGATCGCATCCGGATCTCCGAATGCCGCCGGGTTGATCGCCATAAATCCATGGCAGATACCGGTCTTATCCGGGAATGTACAGCACTTGTCGGAGGTAACGCCCATGGAAAGAATAGAGCTGAACAGCTCACAGAGCATTCCATAGCCATATCCCTTATGGCTTCCGCTGACTTCCTCGTTTCCGCCGAGAGGCATGATTCCGCCGCCTTTTTTGGCTACGATGTTTGCAAGTACATCCGGTGCATTATTGCTGGCATGACCGTTTTTGTCAAGTGCCCAGCCATCCGGAAGAGGCTTGCCCATCTTATTATACATTTCCAGTTTACCTCTGGTTACAACTGTTGTCGAACAGTCAAAGAAAAACGGATACGGGTCTGCAGGCATAGCAACTGCGATCGGGTTGGAACCCAGCATAGCCTTTCTTCCGAAGGTCGGTACCATGATCGCCTCGGAGTTGGTACATGCCATTCCAAGAAGGCCTTCATGGCAGGCCATGTTCGCATAATATCCTGCAATACCGAAATGGTTGGAATTTCGTACACTTACGATTCCCACACCAGTTGTCTTCGCCTTCTCAATTGCCTTTTCCATGGCAAAATGGCTGATCAGCTGGCCCATTCCATTATGTCCGTCTATCACAGCAGAAATCGGTGTCTCAAAAACAACTTCCGGTTTCGCCTGGGGATGAATAGTCCCCTTCTCAATTCCTTTATGGTAACGAACCATTCTCTGCATTCCGTGGCTCTCGATCCCATACAGATCAGCAGTCAGAAGAACATCTTTAATGATGCTTCCTTCTTCCTCAGAAAAGCCAAACGCTTTAAAAACATCTCCGCAGAAATGGTTCAGTGTGTCATAACTCCATTTTACATATCCCATAATCGCAAGTCCTTTCTCCTGATATGTCCGGCAGGTTACTGCCCACGCTGTGACCCGCAGCATACTTTATATAATACTGCAGGGGTACAGTAACCTTCATCCTGTGCTGTCTCGTCTTACGCTGTCCTGCGTCATGCTGCCTCAACTTGTGCTGTCTCATCCTACGTTGTCTTGTCTCATGTTGTCTCGTCTCAAGCTGTCTCGTCTTATGTTGTCTCGTCTCATGAAGCCTTCGGGATGCTGCCATAATATCAAACTTTTTGGTATTACCAATACATTCCCTATTATAGCACGCGGTCTTACCAAAATCAATAGTGGTCTTACCAGATTAACGGGATTTTTACTGAAATTTTATTTATTTTTTTCAAGTGGATCAGCGATGAAATACAAGGCTGTTCTCACCCTGCTGCTGTGCGATCTCCATTATATATTTCTCAATGGTTTCCATATGTTCGCGCATCAGCCTCTCCGCCTGGTTCCGGTCTCCGGAAATAATGGCTTCCACCAGTCTTCTGTGCTGGTCATCCACCTCAAGAGCGGAATTATGTTTCTGCATAATATAAGCTCGGGTACCGGAAATGATCTCCTCTGTCAGCTGCGCTGCCGCATCCAGAACATTATAGATCATAGGATTCCCTGCGATCCTGCCGATCTTCGTATGAAGCTTCTTATCAAGACCTGCACGAGCTTTCTCGTCCTCTGAGCTCTCCAGCTGTGCCAGGATGGAACGCAGATCTAATGCATCCTTCTCTGTACACTTCCCGGCTGCAAGAAGCGCAGCCTCCTGCTCCAGCGCAGAACGAAGTTCCTGCACCTGCTGTACATGGCTGTTATTCAGCTGAAAAAGAAGGGCCAGTGGTGCAGAAAGCCACTGATCCATATTCTCGGTAATATAGTTGGCTCCGCCGCGGACCGTTGTGACAATTCCCATCAGCTCCAGTGCCCGCAGGACTTCACGGACAGCAGGTCTGGAAACTCCCAGTGATTCTGCCATAACACGTTCCGCAGGTAAAGTGTCCCCTGGCTTCAGTTCTCCCCGCAGGATATTTTCTATGATCTGCACTAATATTCCGTCAAATGCTCGTTCTTCTGTAATCTTTGTAAACATGTCGTCCGTTTCGGCCGCCTTCCTTTATTATTGTGTTGCCTTCCTTTACATAAAAATCCCGGAATATAGACAAGTGGATATTCACCATTCTCAGTCATCATGCAGTTCTGCACCATATAATCGCTCTGCAGCTATTCAGCCAGTCTGTGCATTTTGACTATTTGCCCTCTCTATTTTCCGGACTTTTATAGTAAATATTATACGATAATTCCCCAATTTAATCAATAGTAAATAATAAATTGGTAAGACATATTACATTATTCCATTATTGAGAATGTTTTCCACTTCCTCCATCTGACCCAGAATCATTTTCTGGCGGTCGTCAAAAAGAAGGCCTTTATTATGCCTGTAATACTGGTCGGAACCGTTCTCCCGAATGAACCAGAGACTATAGTAGTTGGCATTCAGTTCCGTGATAAATGCCACCATTTCCTGACTATCCCCAAAGGCAGCTTCCATAAAGTCGAAAACGTTCTGAAGAGTAAAGGATATTTCGTCGGTTCGGTTTTCGTAGGCTTCGGTTTCGGATTCAAAGAGGGCTTTCACAAACTCATAGTTCCTGTTTGACGATAAAACTTCCGATTCTGCTGCAGCACTTCTGCCTCCTGCCGGCTCTGAACCTGATCCGGTTTTATCTGATCCGGTTGATTCCGAAGCTGATTTCAATCCGGACGCATCTTCAAAGAATGACACAACACGTTTCTGTATACGCTCCTGCTGTTTTGTAAGAAGCTCACTCTTTTTGTCCTTTTCAAGATCCGCCTCTGCTTTTTCCATGAGATTTTTTGCTGTGAGGCTGTCCTGATCTTCTCTGAAGTACACCATATAATCATACAGTTTCGTGAGATAGGCATCGGTAAGATAGCATTCTGTAAAAAGCTCGCTGAGCTTTCCATTGAGAAGGCTTACAATGCTCAGATGCTCATCCAGAGAGGCCGTGCGGATCTTACCCAGGGTAATGGAATCCCACTTTCCTTTCAGGATGTCCTCCACTTTATAATCCGTTCTGTACTTATAATAAAGAGCCAGATAGCTGGCGAAATCCTTCGCGATCATCCTGTGCTGGATGTACTGGCTGACCACCTCACGGTCTACGGTTTTTCCAAGGATCTCATAAACCTGGATCAGACGTGAAAGATCCTCCCAGCCTCTGGCTGTGGCAAAGATCTTTCCGTCTACGGTATTCTCCACCCTGTAGAAATTTTTTCTGCGAAGCTCCAGATAGGAGATCACCGCCGGATGAATTCCCTGCTGGTAGGCGTATTCCTTCCATACATCAAAGTCTGCCTCCACATCAATCTTCTTGATACGGTCCAGAGTGACCACATCGAATTCCCGGACGGATTTGTTATATTCCGGCGGGTTGCCTGCTGTGACGATTACCCAGCCTTCCGGCACCTTCTGGTTTCCGAAGGTTTTTCCCTGAAGGAACTGCAGCATCATCGGTGCCAGTGTTTCAGATACGCAGTTGATCTCATCAATGAACAGGATGCCTTCTTTCAGACCTGTTTTTTCCATTTTGTCGTAAACGGATGAAATGATCTCACTCATGGTATATTCCGTGACAGAAAATTCTTCCTCACCGTAATTCTTTTTTACAATGAAAGGAAGTCCCACGGCACTCTGTCTGGTGTGGTGGGTAATAGTATAAGAAACAAGGGCAATCCCGCATTCCCTTGCGATCTGCTCCATAACCTGTGTCTTTCCGATTCCCGGAGGGCCCATAAGAAGGATCGGTCTCTGACGGATTGCCGGGATCCGGTACTCACCGAATTCATCCTTTGAAAGATATGCTTCTATGGAATCTCTGATCTCCTGCTTTGCTCGTTTTATGTTCATGGTTTTTCTTCTCCTTGTAATTCATCCTCCGTGATCACCAGCTTCATGGCCCAGGCCGGGATATCCACATCCTCCGGCTCCTGCTCCATAAATGCAAATGCAGTCCGGTATGGCGGCATCTTTGCCGGAAATACTCCGTACCCGTCTGTAAAATACAAAAGCCCCCGAAGCCTCTGAAAAGCTCCCATTTTCAACAGATGCTCCACATAGGCAAATGCAGGGCGGAAATCCGTTCCCCCAAATCCTCTGACTGTAAAATCCGAAAGATAAGCCTCCATCTCTTTCTGGTTGTGGATCACCTGATCATCCTGGATCTTCTCATCACACTGGATGATATGAACCTGTATTTTATGGAAAAAACTCTCCGACTCTGAAAGTACACTGTAGGTTTCCTCCAGGAACCTGCGGATCAGGCTTCCATTGCAGGACATGGAAGTATCGATCACGATCACAAAATCTTCGATTTTTTTCATTTCTTTTGTTTCCAGCGGTTCTATCAGAGGCATATTTCCATAGGTTTCCATGCCAAAATGATAATAAATCGGATCAAAAGAATCCATATCTACCTGCATTTCTTCCTTCAGTACAGAAAATTTGCGCAGAAATTCCCGGTAATCATAACGTTTTCTGTTTTCTGCCTGCAGATGCTCCACAAGTCCCGGTGAATCACCGGCAGCCTCCTTGGAAAAAAGTTCCATCTCTGTCTGCATTTTGCGGCGCATTTCTTCCCATTTTTTCTGTCGGTCAGACATTGCGCTG
>OLOY01000974.1_pt1 | contig 14130 bp, 13 predicted proteins | sample 1672771 | NCBI WGS metagenome assembly OLOY01 (sample SAMEA3136722, study PRJEB25190) | human gut metagenome
TAATTAGTCATGGAACTTCAAAGAAGTTCGCTGACGTCCGTACTCACCTAAGGAATGTTTTTGGTATAACTTTGTCTTCAATCTGAAAGGAATGGGAGACAACTCCCATTCCTTTTTGGCACTTTTCTGATACTTAATTCAAGGCCATGCTAACGTAGTTTAAAATAAAGAGAACATCTAGGATCCAAATCATGCTGTGCACTTCTTTGGCTTCTCCTTTAACCACTTTCACCAAGCTATAGGTGATAAATCCAGCAGCGATCCCTTGTGTAATCGAGTAGCTGAAGCCCATAAAGATAGAGGTGAAGAAGGCAGGAACTGCTTCTGACATATCTTCCCAATGGATATTTTTCAAGCCACTCAACATCATGATCCCAACAACAATCAAAATTGGAGCTGTAGCAGCGGTCGGTACAATCGCCAACAAAGGACTAAAGAGACTTGAAATAGCAAAACAGATTGCCACAACCAAGGCTGTCAAACCAGTGCGTCCACCAGCTCCAATACCAGCTGCAGATTCAACATACGTCGTTACGTTTGAAGTTCCTGCAATAGCTCCGACTGAAGTCGCTACAAGGTCTGAATAGAGGGCCTTATCTAATTTCGCTGATTGATGGTTTTCCCCATTTGTCGCAACAATCCCAACTTTTTCACCCGTACCGATTAAAGTTCCAATTGTATCAAAAATATCCGTCAAGGAGAAGGCTAAGATTGCCATTAAGGTCTCAGGCAAACGAGACGTATTGGAAATCAACGAACCCAATCCTTTTGATCCCAAAGCTTGACCAAAGATCGTGCCTAAATCATTAAAGGCAGCTCCTAGATGATTACTTGCAAAGTCAATTTTAGTGATATCAACCACATGGATGAGAATTCCAAGTACAGTCGTTGCTAAGATAGAAAGGATAATCCCTCCCTTAATCCCTTTGACAACAAAGAAAATAGTAATCGCAAGACCAACAAGAGCCAAGAGGACAGCCGGATTGTTAAAATCAACCAATCCAGGAACAGCAGATGCATTGGCTGAGATCGTTGCATTCGCCTTATCTGCTCCTTCTCCGACCACTGTATAGGTATGAGGGTCAATCGTGAATTTCAAAAATCCCGCATTCTTAATTCCAACATAGGCCAAGAAAATCCCGATCCCCGCTGAAATAGCAGACCGAAGAGCTGTCGGAATCGATTCGATGATCATCTTCCGAACATTTGTCAATGTGATAATCAATGAAATCACTCCACAAATGAAGACCATCCCCAAAGCTTCCTGCCATGAGTAGCCCATACCAAATACAACGGTAAAGGTAAAGAAGGCATTCAAGCCCATCCCAGGTGCTTGTGCATAAGGTAAATTGGCATAAAAAGCCATCATCAAGGTCCCGACAACGGATCCAATAATCGTTGCAAGGAAGACTCCTTGAGCTGGCATACCTGTTTGTGACAACATTTGCGGATTTACGAAGAGGATATAACTCATCGCAAAAAAGGTTGTCAAACCAGCAAGAACCTCTGTTCGAACAGTGGTTCCATGTTCTGAAAGTTTAAAAAACTTATCCATTTCAGAATAAACTCCTTTTTCATCATTCTCGCTCCCAATCAATTTGCGAACGTTATTTCTATTTTACCAAAAGATCTTTCGCCTTTCAAGAAATCCTACTTCTCTTCTCGATTTTTGAGCGCTTTTCCGATTTTTCTGATATAATGGTCTCATTCTTCTCGAAAGGAACTGAATTATGCATAAAAAGATGATCGCTCTAGATTTAGACGGCACCCTCTTAAATTCCGAAAGCAAATTGAGCGACTTTACTATTGGTACGATTAAAAAAATTAGTGCTCTTGGCCATAAAGTTATTATTACAACAGGCCGCCCCTACCGTATGGCGCACACCTATTACAAACAGCTAGAGCTAGATACTCCGATGATCAATTTTAACGGCTCCCTAACGCATCTCCCTGAGAAAAAATGGGCGGATGAACAATGTTTGACTTTAGATAAAAAATACCTGTTAGATATGGTCGCTAACCGAGACACCATCCAAGCGGACTTTATCGCTGGCGAATACCGCAATAAATTCTTTATTACCGATCCAAATGAGCACGTTGCAGATCCTAAACTATTCGGTATTGAATCTTTCCAACCAGAAAATCAATTCAATCCCAAACGGGTAACGAGCGACCCAAACTGTATCCTCTTTCAAACGAAAGCGGAAGACAAATATGCTCTGGCAGATGAAATGAATCGGCATTATGACTACAATCTGTCTATCAATACTTGGGGTGGTCCCTTAAATATTCTGGAATGCAATCCAAAAAATGTGACCAAAGCTTCTGCTCTGACCTACCTTCTGGATAAACTCAATATGGATCAGAAGGATTTGATTGCCTTTGGAGACGAGCACAACGATACCGACATGCTAGCTCTTGCTGGTCATGGATACGCTATGAAAAATGCCAGCTCCGTCCTTCTCCCATATGCAGACTCCATCACAGATTTCACCAATAACGAAGACGGTGTAGCGCGCCAACTCATTCAATTATTCTTATAATAGGAACAGACATGAGTTATCCCCTCATGTCTTTTTCTACCCTAAATACTTAATTGGTTAATCAATACCCTCCTATTTTTACATTTTTTTCATTGCCTTGCCATCTAGTTTGTGATATTATTAACATAGTTATTAAAGAAGCGCTTTCAAAAAATGCTAAATCGCTTCTCGTTCACTTAAGGAGGAACAAAATGAAAGCTGTTGTTGTAAATCCAGAAGGTACTGGTGTTGAAATCGTTGCAAACAAAGACATGCGTCCACTTGAAACAGGGGAAGCTCTTGTTCAAATCGAATACTGTGGTGTCTGCCACACTGACTTGCACGTTGCTCACGGAGACTTCGGTAAAGTTCCAGGCCGTGTTCTTGGACACGAAGGAATCGGTATTGTTAAAGAAGTTGCTCCAGATGTTAAGAGCCTAAAAGTTGGGGATCGTGTCAGTGTTGCATGGTTCTTCGAAGGATGTGGAACTTGTGAATACTGTACAACTGGTCGCGAAACTCTTTGCCGTACTGTAAAAAATGCTGGTTACTCTGTTGATGGAGGAATGGCTGAACAATGTATCGTTACTGCAGATTACGCAGTGAAAGTACCTGAAGGATTAGATCCAGCCCAAGCATCTTCTATTACGTGTGCAGGTGTTACCACTTACAAAGCCATCAAAGAAGCCAAAGCTGAACCAGGACAATGGATCGTTATCTATGGAGCTGGTGGACTTGGAAACTTGGCTGTTCAATATGCTAAGAAAGTCTTCAACGCACATGTCATCGCTGTCGATATCAACAATGATAAACTAGAATTGGCGAAAGAAGTTGGTGCAGACTTTGTCATCAACGGTCGCGAAGTCGAAGATGTCCCAGGATTGATCAAAGAAAAAACAAATGGTGGCGCTCACTCTGCTGTCGTAACAGCTGTTTCTAAAGTAGCTTTCAACCAAGCAGTAGATTCTGTTCGTGCAGGTGGCCGCGTGATCGCAGTTGGTCTTCCTTCTGAAATGATGGACCTCAGCATTGTGAAAACGGTATTAGATGGTATCCAAGTCATTGGTTCTCTTGTAGGAACTCGTAAAGACTTGGAAGAAGCCTTCCAATTTGGTGCAGAAGGCTTGGTAGTCCCTGTCGTTCAAAAACGCCCAGTAGAAGATGCAGTCAAAGTCTTTGACGAAATGGAAGCTGGAACCATTCAAGGACGTATGGTACTTGACTTTACCAACTAACTAACTAACTGAACCTACCAGACTAGCTCAACTGGGCTAGTCTTTTTTGAGTGCTCTCAATCACTCTATTTTACAATTTATTATAGATTTATTTTTTATTTTTGGGGATATAGATCGATTGTTGGAATCTTTTTATTGAAATTCAAATCCTATGAAACCCATCTATCATATATTTCTTCTGCCATCATCAACTAATAAACGAGAGCCATTCAAGAGCATTCTTTTTCTATCTAACGATAATTTAATATAATAAATCAATGTTTTTACATCGAGATTTTGATAGAAAAATTGACTTAAGTGTGGAAACGATTTATAATAAAGTAGCTTAAAGTTTTCTTAAACTGAAAGTCAAACAAATTTTATAAGGAGGAATGTCAATAATGAGTATTGGTATCATTATTGCTAGCCACGGTGAATTTGCAGCTGGAATCCACCAATCCGGCTCGATGATCTTTGGGGATCAAGAGAAAGTTCAAGTGGTTACGTTCATGCCAAGTGAAGGCCCGGATGATCTCTATGCTAAATTTAATGCAGCTGTTGCCACATTTGATGCAGAAGATGAAGTCTTGGTTTTGGCTGACCTTTGGAGTGGTTCTCCATTTAACCAAGCAAGTCGCGTCATGGGAGAAAATCCAGATCGTAAATTTGCGATCATCACAGGATTAAACCTTCCGATGTTGATTCAAGCTTATACAGAACGTTTGATGGATGCAAATGCCGGCGTTGATCAAGTCGCTGCAAACATCATCAAGGAAGCAAAAGACGGTGTCAAAGCCCTTCCAGAAGAATTAAACCCTGTTGAAGAAGCTAGTACAGCCGCTGCTGCTCCTGTAGCCCAAGCTGCTATTCCAGAAGGAACAGTTATCGGAGATGGAAAACTAAAGATTAACCTTGCCCGCTTAGATACACGTCTTCTTCATGGACAAGTCGCAACTGCTTGGACACCTGATTCAAAAGCCGACCGGATCATTGTTGCTTCAGATTCTGTTGCCAAAGATGAACTCCGTAAGGAATTGATCAAACAAGCGGCACCGAATGGTGTGAAAGCAAACGTTGTCCCAATTCAAAAATTGATCGACGTTGCAAAAGATCCACGTTTTGGAAATACCCATGCTTTGATCTTATTTGAAACACCTCAAGATGCTCTTCGCGCCATCGAAGGTGGTGTTCCGATTAAAACCTTGAACGTTGGTTCAATGGCCCACTCAACTGGTAAAACCATGGTTAACAATGTGTTGTCAATGGATAAAGATGACGTGGCTACATTTGAAAAAATGCGTGATCTTGGAGTTGAATTTGACGTCCGTAAAGTGCCAAATGACTCTAAGAAAGATTTGTTTGACTTAATTAACAAAGCTAACGTTCAATAATCGATTACTTACGAAAGGATTTTACACATGTCTATTATTTCTATGGTATTAGTGGTCGTTGTTGCCTTCTTAGCAGGTCTTGAAGGTATCCTTGACCAATTCCAATTCCACCAACCCCTTGTTGCTTGTACCTTAATCGGTTTGGTAACAGGTAACTTGACTGCTGGCATTATGCTTGGTGGTTCACTTCAATTTATTGCACTTGGCTGGGCAAACATTGGTGCCGCAGTTGCACCCGATGCTGCCCTTGCATCTGTCGCTGCTGCCATCATCATGGTACTTGGGGGAGACTTCAGTACAAAAGGAATCGCTGTCGCTCAAAGTGTCGCTATTCCACTTGCAGTTGCTGGTCTTTTCTTGACCATGATCGTCCGTACCCTTTCCGTTGGTTTGGTTCACACTGCCGACGCTGCTGCTAGAAAAGGGGATATCAAAGGTGTAGAACGCGCTCACTTTGTGGCCCTTCTTCTTCAAGGTCTTCGTATCGCCATTCCTGCAGCCCTCTTGTTGATGATTCCTGCTGAAACTGTCAAAACTGCTCTTGAACAAATGCCAAAATGGCTCTCTGATGGAATGCAAATCGGTGGTGGTATGGTTGTAGCCGTTGGTTATGCCATGGTTATCAACATGATGGCGAGCCGTGAAGTATGGCCATTCTTTGCCATCGGTTTTGCTCTTGCAGCTGTTAGCCAATTGACCTTGATCGCCCTTGGAGCAATTGGTGTTTCCCTTGCCTTGATCTACCTTACTCTTTCTAAGAAAGGTGGCAATGGAGGTGGCGGTGCCGCTACTTCTAACGATCCAATTGGCGACATTCTCGAAGACTATTAAGAAAGGTGTGACACTATCATGACTGAAAAATTACAATTATCTAAATCAGATCGTCAAAAAGTTTGGTGGCGTTCAACCTTCTTGCAAGGTTCTTGGAACTATGAACGGATGCAAAACTTGGGTTGGGCTTACTCATTGATCCCAGCTATCAAAAAACTCTACACGAAGAAAGAAGACCAAGCGGCTGCTCTTGAACGTCACATGGAATTCTTTAACACTCACCCATACGTTGCCGCTCCTATCATCGGGGTAACGCTTGCTCTTGAAGAAGAAAGAGCAAACGGTGCCGCTATTGACGATGCTGCCATCCAAGGGGTTAAAATTGGTATGATGGGTCCTTTGGCGGGTATCGGAGATCCAGTCTTCTGGTTTACAGTTCGTCCAATCTTGGGAGCTCTTGGAGCATCCCTTGCAGCGACAGGTAACATCCTTGGACCACTCATCTTCTTCCTTGCATGGAACGCTATTCGTATGTCCTTCTTGTGGTATACCCAAGAACTTGGATACAAAGCGGGTTCTGAAATTACCAAAGATATGTCTGGTGGGATCTTGCAGGACATCACTAAAGGAGCTTCTATCCTTGGGATGTTCATCCTCGCTGTCCTAGTAGAACGTTGGGTATCGATTAAATTCGTCTTCAATGTTTCTTCTGTCAAATTAGCCGACAAGGCTTATATCCACTGGGATAAACTTCCTGAAGGATACAAGGGAATCCAAGAAGCCTTCGCTCAAGTTGGTTCAGGCCTGTCTCAAACACCTGAAAAAGTTACAACTTTCCAACAAAACTTGGATTCATTGATTCCTGGTTTGATGGGATTACTTCTTACTTTTGCTTGTATGTGGTTGCTGAAGAAAAAAGTATCTCCTATCACGATCATCATCGCTCTCTTTGTAATCGGTGTATTAGCACACGTTGCTGGCTTGATGTAAGCAAAGATCAACTAAAAAGAAGGTTTCGGCCTTCTTTTTATTATGATATAATGGAGTGAACAGCAATACAGGAGGATCTCATGGCTCAATCATTGAATAAAACTGTTGAATTCCATACTACAGGGGTTTCTTACCTTGGAGTGGGGGGAAAGGTTGGAAAAATCCTAGTCGGGAATGCCGCTTTTGAATTTTATGCGGATGCTAATGTTGAAGACTACATCCAAATTCCCTGGCAAGAAATCGAGCGAATCGGAGCCAATGTATCCGGACGTAAAATTAGCCGCCATTTTGAAATCTATACCAGAGAATCAAAATTTCTCTTTGCTTCAAAAGACTCTGGAAAAATTTTAAAGATTGCTCGGGAACATCTAGGAAATGATAAAATTGTCAAACTTCCTACGTTGATCCAAATCATCACGGCTAAAATTAAAAATCTATTTGCAAAATAGGATCTTTTCTTGTATAATAGACGCAAACGGATAAGTAAGTTAAGAGGTTCTTTCAGAAAGTCTGCGGTTGCTGCGAGCAGATAGAAATCTTAATTGAAATTCTACCGTTTCTTTAAAATACAATATCGAATCAAGTGCACACCTGTGAAGTTGGATGGAACCGTGGCTATGCCACTCCAACACTCTAACAGGTGTGTTTTTTGTTAAAGGAGAAGCTATGTTAGATATTAAACGAATTCGTACAGACTTTGATGCTGTTGCTAAAAAATTGGCAACACGTGGCGTAGATGCAGCTATTTTGAATGAAATGAAAGAAATCGATGCCAAACGTCGAGATATCTTAGTCAAAGTAGAAAATCTCAAAGCAGAGCGTAACACTGTATCTGCTGAAATCGCACAAGCTAAACGCAACAAGGAAAATGCAGATGATAAGATTGCTGCCATGCAAACCCTCTCTGCAGAGGTCAAAGCATTGGATACAGAATTAGCTGAAATCGATGCAAAATTAACTGAATTCACTACTACCCTTCCAAACATCCCTGCTGATAGTGTCCCTGTTGGAGCGGATGAGGATGACAACGTTGAGGTTCGCCGTTGGGGAACACCGCGCGAATTTGGCTTTGAACCAAAAGCTCACTGGGATTTAGGTGAAGACCTTGATATCCTTGACTGGGAACGCGGGGCTAAAGTTACTGGTGCTCGTTTCCTCTTTTACAAAGGACTTGGAGCTCGCTTAGAACGCGCTATCTACAACTTTATGTTGGACGAACATGGCAAGGAAGGCTACACTGAAGTCATCCCTCCTTACATGGTCAACCATGATTCTATGTTTGGTACTGGTCAGTATCCAAAATTCAAGGAAGATACTTTTGAACTTAGCGATACCAATTATGTCCTCATTCCAACAGCCGAAGTTCCTTTGACAAACTACTACCGCGATGAAATTCTTGATGGGAAAGATCTTCCAATCTACTTCACCGCTATGAGTCCATCTTTCCGTTCAGAAGCTGGTTCAGCTGGTCGTGATACTCGTGGATTGATCCGTTTGCACCAATTCCATAAGGTTGAAATGGTGAAATTTGCTAAACCAGAAGAATCATATGATGAATTGGAAAAAATGGTTGTCAATGCTGAAAATATCCTTCAAAAACTGAACCTTCCATACCGTGTAGTAGCTCTCTCAACAGGAGACATGGGCTTCTCAGCTGCCAAGACTTATGACTTGGAAGTATGGATTCCAGCGCAAAACACCTACCGTGAAATCTCAAGCTGTTCCAATACAGAAGATTTCCAAGCTCGCCGTGCGCAAATCCGCTACCGTGATGAAGCAGATGGCAAGGTAAAACTCCTTCACACTTTGAACGGTTCTGGATTGGCTGTCGGACGTACCGTCGCTGCTATTCTTGAAAACTACCAAAACGAAGACGGTTCTGTGACCATTCCAGAAGTCCTTCGCCCATACATGGGTGGCGCTGAAGTCATCGCACCAAAATAAAGTTTAAAAAAACTGAGTCTTGCAAATTGCAAGCTCAGTTTTTTAATATTTACGAAAACGTTGGTAGCGTTGCTCCAGAAGCTCTTCGAGAGGTAAAGCTTGTAAAACCTTTAACTCTTCCTGTAATTCCTTCTTCACTTGAGCCAGTAGTTCTCCATTTGAAAATCCATGCTCGGGAATCACCTTATCGACAATTTCCATATTTAACAATTCGTGAGAAGTAATCTTCATCAACTCTGCTGCTTCCATGGCACGACTTCCATCTTTCCAAAGAATAGAGGCGAAACCTTCTGGACTCAAGACTGCATAGATAGAGTTCTCAAGCATCCAGACCTTATCTGCTACAGCAAGAGCCAAGGCACCACCAGAGCCACCTTCTCCGATGATAATCGCGATAATTGGAACTTTTAAATCACTCATTTCCATGAGGTTGCGGGCAATAGCTTCACCTTGTCCTCGTTCCTCGGCACCAACACCAGGATAAGCACCCGCTGTATTGATAAAGGTCACAACTGGACGGCCAAATTTCTCTGCTTGCTTCATGAGGCGCAAAGCTTTTCGATAGCCTTCTGGATGTGGTTGTCCAAAATTACGTTTTAGATTATCCTGAAGATTTTTTCCTTTTTGGATTCCAACGACTGTAACCGTTTGATCGCCTAAGTGTCCAATCCCACCAATCACCGCACCATCATCACGGAAGTTTCGATCTCCATGTAATTCGATAAAATCATCAAAAATTCCTTGAGCAAAATCAAGCGCAGTCAATCTTCCTTGGTCACGTGCCTCTTTAATAATCTGTGTTATTTTACTCATGTTTACCTCCATGAAGGGCCAATAATTGTCCAACTGTTGCCCGGATTTGGCTTCTCTCCACGATCAAGTCTACAAATCCATGTTCTTGTAGAAATTCTGCTTTTTGGAAATCATCTGGCAATTTCTCACGCACAGTTGATTCGATCACGCGTCGACCAGCAAACCCGACCAAGGCTTGACTCTCTGCCATGATAATATCACCTTCCATAGCAAATGAAGCCGTTACCCCACCGGTTGTCGGATCTGTCAATACCGTCAAATAGAATAATTTTTCTTTAGAATGACGTTGAACAGCCGCAGAAATTTTTGCCATTTGCATCAAACTCACGATTCCTTCTTGCATCCGAGCACCACCAGAAGCGGTAAAGAGAACAACTGGCAATTTTTCTTTTGTCGCAAATTCAAATAAACGAGTAATTTTTTCGCCTACTACAGAACCCATTGAAGCCATGATAAAGTTGGAATCCATGATCCCAAGCGCAACTTTTTGCCCTTTAATCAAGGCAGTTCCAGTTAGCACAGCTTCATCCAGCCCTGTCATTTCCCGTACTGTTGCCAGTTTCTTCTTATAATTAGGAAAATTCAAAGGGTCTGTCGTTTCGATTCCTGTAAACATTTCTTCAAAGCTAGCTGGATCCACTGTAAGCGCCAAGCGTTCTTTAGCAGAAATACGGAAGGTATAGCCACAATTCGGGCATACCCGTTCACTACCTAAATCTTTTTGGTAAATGGTATGTTTACAACCTGGGCATTGTGAAAATAGTTCATCAGGTACTTCAGGTTTTGGCTGAGGTTCCTTCCAGGCTGACCTATTCGGATTGATCCGAATATATTTATCTTTTTTAGAAAATAATGCCATTACTTACTCCTTATAATATGCTACTGCATCTGTAGCATTACTATAAAAGCCTGAAACTGTGAAGATGATGTTCATACTTCCCTCACAAGTCCAGGCTTTTTCATCATTCCTTATTATAATTTGGAAGGAATTGTTCCATCAAAAATGCAGTGTCATAATCACCAGCGATCACATGTGAATCTGAAATCAAATCCAACTGGAAACTGCTATTGGTTGTGACACCATCGATTTCCAACTCATAAAGAGCACGCTGCATTTTCATCAGTGCATCAAAGCGATTTTCACCATGGACAATGATCTTGGCAATCATACTATCATAGTATGGCGGAATCGTATAACCAGGATACACAGCAGAATCCACACGCAAGCCAACCCCACCACTTGGAAGATAGAGATTAGTGATCTTACCTGGGCTTGGTGCAAAGTTAAAGGAAGGATTTTCCGCATTGATCCGGCATTCAATCGCATGGCCTTTAATGACAATATCCTCTTGAGTAACGGATAATTCTTGGCCAGCTGCGATTTTAATCTGTTCCTTAACGATATCAACTCCTGTTACAAATTCCGTGACAGGATGCTCCACTTGCACACGGGTATTCATTTCCATAAAGTAGAACTCACCCTTGCCTTCATCATACAAGAATTCAATCGTTCCAGCATTCTCATACCCAACTGATTCAGCAGCCCGAACAGCAGCAGAACCAATTTGATTACGAAGAGTTTTTCCGATAGCAATTGAAGGGGATTCTTCTAGAACTTTTTGATTGTTCCGTTGAAGAGAGCAATCGCGTTCACCTAAGTGAATGACATGTCCATGCTGATCCGCTAAAATCTGTACTTCAATGTGGCGTGCCGGATAAATCACCCGCTCCATATACATGGCACCATTCCCAAAAGCAGCTTGAGCTTCTGAGGAAGCAGATTCAAAAGCAGCAACCAAATCTTCTGGTTTTTCAACCTTCCGAATTCCTTTACCACCGCCTCCTGCAGATGCTTTCAACATCACAGGATAACCGATGCGTTCGGCAATCTCGAGGGCTTCTTCAGCAGTATACACTTCACCATCTGATCCAGGAATAACAGGTACTCCTGCTTTGATCATCTGTTTACGAGCATTAATCTTATCCCCCATCAAATCCATGACTTTAGCAGAAGGACCAATAAATTTAATGCCCACTTCCTCACACATGGTCGCAAATTTTGAGTTTTCACTTAAAAATCCAAAACCAGGGTGGATAGCTTCTGCTCCTGTTAGAACAGCTGCAGACAAGACAGCACTCATATTCAAATAAGATTCTGTTGATTTAGCAGGGCCAATACAGACTGCCTCATCCGCTAGTAAGGTATGCAAGGCTTCTTTATCAGCAGTAGAATACACCGCAACCGTCTCGATGCCAAGTTCACGAGCTGCACGAATAATGCGAACTGCAATCTCACCACGATTGGCGATTAAGATCTTACGAAACATAGATAGGCCTTTCTTAATTTCCAATTGCAAAAGTAAGTGTTCCTGAAGCTGCAAGCTTACCGTCTACCTCTGCTTTCGCTTCAACAACAGCAATTGTTCCACGACGTTTGACAAAAGTAGCTGTCATCACCAGTTGATCTCCTGGAACAACTTGTTTTTTAAACTTCACCTTGTCCATCCCCGCATAAAAGACTAATTTCCCTTTATTTTCAGGTTTTGACAACTCTAGTACACCTGCTGTTTGTGCCAAAGCTTCCATGATGAGAACACCTGGCATAACAGGATACTGTGGAAAATGTCCATTAAAAAATGGTTCATTAATTGTCACGTTTTTAATGGCAACAATCGTATCTTCGCTTGTTTCTAAAACGCGATCCACCAAAAGCATTGGGTAACGATGCGGCAAAGCCTCACGAATAGCATTTATATCAATTGTCATTTAATTCGAACCAATCCTTTTCCAAATTCAACCATTTCTTCATTCGTTACCAAAATTTCAGTGACCACCCCATCTTTAGGTGCTGGGACTTCATTCATCACTTTCATGGCTTCGATAATTAAGAGTGTTTGACCCTTAGTGACCTTGTCTCCTACAGATACGAAGGCTGGTTTATCCGGAGCTGGTGACAAGTAAGCCACACCAACCAATGGACTTTCAACGACATCACCTTCAGCCTCTTGAGCTGGAGCAGCAACTGTTTCAGCCGCTACAGCTGGAGTTGCTGGTGCTTCAACAACAGGGGCTACTGCAGGAGTTTGAGGGGCCGCTACCACTTCAACCGCAGGGGCTACCGGTGTAGCCGCAACTGAACTAGTTTGGTTTTTACTCAAATTCAATTCTTCGCCGTTATTTTTATATGAGAATTCACGCAAAGTTGACGCATCAAATTGAGCCAACAAATCTTTGATTTCAGAAATATTCATGAATTAACCCTCCCAACGTTTAAAGGCCAGAACAGCATTGTGTCCTCCAAAACCAAAGGTATTTGAGATAGCGTACTGAATATCCGCTTCTTGGCCTTCACCATAAACAACGTTTGCTTCTATATAGTCAGATAATTCTTTAGTACCAGCAGTTTTTGGTACAAAACTGTGACGAATCGCTTCGATGGTAGCAATCGCTTCAACCGCACCAGCAGCACCAAGCAAGTGTCCTGTAAATGATTTAGTCGAAGATACAGGAACTTCTTTACCAAGTACAGAAACAATAGCTCCGCTTTCACCTTTCTCATTGGCAGGTGTAGAGGTACCATGGGCATTGACATAGTCAACATCTTCAGGCTTGATACCTGCTTCATTGATCGCTAATTTAATCGCTTTAGCAGCTCCTGAACCATCTGGAGTTGGTGTTGTCATGTGGTAAGCATCACAGTTTGATCCGTAACCAACAATCTCAGCTAAAATATTAGCACCACGTTTTTGGGCATGTTCCAAACTTTCGATGACAAGAACCCCTGCACCTTCCCCCATCACAAAACCATTACGGTCTTTGTCAAATGGAATAGAGGAACGTTCTGGGTCTTCCGTTGTAGAAAGAGCTGTAAGGGCATTAAAACCACCAATACCAATCTTGGTAATAGAAGCTTCAGCACCACCTGCCAAAACAACATCATGCATACCAAATTTAATTTCACGGAAAGCTTCACCAATTGCATCATTGGCAGAAGCACAAGCAGTTGTCACTGATTTACATACCCCTTGAGCCCCAATCTTAAGTGCGATGTTTCCAGCACCCATGTTTGAAAGAGCTTTTGGAATAAACATTGGTTGGATTCTCTTCATCCCACGTTCATGCATCCGGATAATTTGATCTTCCAATTCTTGCAAACCACCGATACCAGATGATACAATCACGCCTACTCGATCACGGTCTTCTTCTTCCATATTCAAGCCTGAATTTTCAATAGCTTCCATCGCAGCATAGATTGCATACAATGAGTAAGTATCCATACGATTTTGATCTTTTTTCACAAAATATTTATCGAATGGGAAATCTTGAATTTCACCAGCATTAAAGACTGGAATTTCAGAAGCATCAAATTTCGTAATGGGCTTGATTCCAATTTTTCCTTCATGAAGGCTATTCCAGAACTCCTCTGGTGTATTTCCGATTGGTGAGGTTACACCGTAACCTGTAACAACAACACGATTTGTAGAC
>OLOY01000981.1_pt1 | contig 13808 bp, 11 predicted proteins | sample 1672771 | NCBI WGS metagenome assembly OLOY01 (sample SAMEA3136722, study PRJEB25190) | human gut metagenome
ATCTCTCTGCTCATCCTTTGCTGCATCGTACTCTGCGTTCTCAGAAAGGTCTCCCTGCTCTCTAGCCTCTTTGATCTTTCCTGCTACTTCTTTTCTCTTAACAACTTTCAGATCGTGCAGCTCGTCTTCCAGTTTTCTAAGTCCTGCATATGTGAGTAAGTTCTTCTTTGCTTCTTCCATTTTGCCTTACTTCCTTTCAAAACCGCGCTGTTTTTTCTGAAAAAAATACAGCTTCGGATATTTCTGTTGCTACCATTCCCAAGAGCTCTTTTTTCTAAAAAAGGGCGTAAAAATCTCAGGATATTCACAATTCCTGTATTATACCGAAAAGCCCCAGTATTGTCAAGCATTCCACGTCGAAAAAGGATCCCTGAAGTATGTAAAAAAGCCGCGCGAAATCCCAGATTTCAACACGGCTTTTCTGTATTATCCTGCCCGGTCTGATTCCTTATTTCTTCTCCGGAAAAAGGTCTTTATAACGATTAGTCACCATCTGTGTCTGATACTCAAAATCCTGCTTATGCTGATTGACCAGTGTAGAAAGGATGATCCCGGAAAACCAGCAGATGATAGCTGTCAGGATCACAAACCCGCTGACGATCAGTGTCGGGATCTTTTCCACTGTCCCAACCTCCAGAAAATGTACCAGCACCGGAATAAAGAATGCCATTCCCACCACAAACAGCACTGCTGCGATAAGGGAGAAGAACTCCAGCGGCTTGTAATTCTTGAACATTTTCACAATAGTCTTCAGAACCTTAAATCCATCTGCATAAGTATTCAGCTTGGATTCACTTCCCTCCGGTCTGTCACGATATTCAATGACTACATTCTCAACCTGCATGTTCTTATCGATGGCGTGGATCGTCATCTCTGTCTCAATCTCAAAATTCCTGGAAAGTACAGGGAATGTTTTTACAAAGCGGTAACTCATGGCACGGTAACCTGTCATGATATCCTTGATGTTGCTTTTGAAAAGACGGTTAATGGAACCTCTTACGATGCTGTTTCCAAAGTTGTGGAAAGGTCTCTTGTTCTCTGTAAAATATGTAGAGGAAAGGCGATCACCGACTACCATGTCTGTGCCTTTCTCCAGAACCTTGCTGCACATTTCAGCTGCAAACTCTGCCGGATAAGTATCGTCACCATCTACCATAAGATAACACTGCGCATCGATATCCCGAAACATACTGCGGATCACGTTTCCTTTTCCCTGCTGATGCTCATAACGGACAACTGCCCCTTCTTTTCTGGCGATCTCGTCTGTTCCATCTGTAGAGTTATTATCATATACGTAGATCACAGCTTCCGGAAGTGCTTTTTTCATATCGCGGATAACCTTTGCTACCGTCTTGCTTTCGTTGTAGCAAGGAATTAAAACTGCTATTTTATCTGCCATTATTTTTCTCCTGTAAAACAAAAAACTTTCTGCGGATTCCCGCTAACTGACTGTAGCACGCGCCCCGTTCCTTGTCAATAGAACGTTTCGTTTTCTCCGGCATACTTTTCTCTTTTATCGCTCCAGTACCATGTTTGTAAGCTTTTTCAGCTCTTCATAGCTTGAAATATTATTAGATTCTCTCCGGATTCCCGCACTGTGGCGCATACCGGCTGTATACCAGGCTACATGCTTCCGCATTTCACGGATTCCGGTATACTCACCCTTGATCGCGATCTGATCTTCGGCATGGCGCAGGATCATCTCGCATACTTCCTCTGCGGTTGGCCTGGGAAGCTTTTCCCCGGTGCGGAAATAGTGGTTCAGTTCCCGGAAGATCCACGGGTTCCCACGTACTGCACGACCGATCATCACAGCGTCACAGCCAGTTTCTTTAAACATGGCTTCTGCAGTTTCCGGAGAAACGATATCTCCGTTTCCTATCACCGGAATAGTCACCGCTTCCTTCACCCTGCGGATAGCATCCCAGTCCGCCTGACCGGAATAATACTGCTGTCTGGTCCTTCCATGAACTGCGATGGCTGCTGCACCGGCATCCTCCACCCGTTTTGCGATCTCCACCACATCCACCGGCGTATTTTCATCAAAGCCAATGCGGACCTTCACCGTTACCGGCTTGGAAACTGCTCCGGAAACACTGCGGACGATTTCTTCGATCAGCTGAGGATCCTTCAGAAGAGCTGAGCCCTCGCCATTATTTACCACCTTGGGAACCGGACATCCCATATTGATATCGAGAATGTCAAAAGGACGCTCCTCGATGCTTTTTGCCACCTCTGCCATAAGATCCGGCTCGCTGCCGAAAAGCTGCATGGACACCGGATGCTCTCCGGGATCGATCTCCATCAGTGCCTCAGTATTCTTATTATGAAAAGAGATCGCCTTGGCACTGACCATTTCCATACAGATCAGGCCTGCCCCCTGCTCCTTACAAAGTCTTCGAAATGCCAGGTCCGTAACACCTGCCATCGGTGCAAGCACAAAGGGGTTCGGTATCTCCACATTTCCGATCTTCCACTGCATCTTCATGGATCAGTCCTCAACGGCATCTGCTTTTTTCTGCAGTTCCTCATCCGGGATATCTCCCAGGAAAAATACCTTGTAATACATTTCCAGAGATTCCAGAAGCTCTCTTTTGTCACGCTGGAGCTCCTTGATCTTCAGTGCACTTCCGATCTCGTCAAAACGGGCATCTGCCTCCAGGGCCTCAGTCTTAAACTGCAGACTTCCATCCTCATCAAATTCCAGTGTCAGGATTCCTCCTACATCCTCTGTGAAAAGCACACACATGATCTGCAGCTCCTGCTTTACCGTCTCAGGAAGAGACGCAAAATCCTGGTTAAAATAATATTTCTGCTCATAAGAGCTTGCTCCGCAGAGCACAATGTTATCCTGATACATAAAATCTCCTTTATTTATAACTTGACACTCCCCACAGCTAAAGCAGGGGGATTCTTGTTTCTTCCACTACTGCAATAAAACATCACCGGAAAACCGCTGCCGGAAATTTTATCCGGTCTGTGCTGCATGTTTTACACATAGCTGTATAAACCACGTACAGAAACCTCTCCGGAATTTACTTCCTCGACTGTACCGTCTGCACGCTCTACCAGAAGCTCTCCGCCGGCATTGATCCCTCTTGCGATCCCCTCATATGGATCATTCTGATCCAGTACACGTACCGGCTGGTTCAGATTGGCCAGCATTTTCTCATAATCCGGTTTCAGGCCGCTGAGATCCTCTGTCTGTACAAATCTCTCATAATTTTCCTCAAAATGCTTCATCACAAGCCCGACTACCTGTGCCCTGTCAAAGGGATGTCCGCTTTCCAGATACAGAGAGGTGGCCTTGTCTGCCATTTCTTCCGGAAAGCTTTTCATATTTACGTTAATTCCCACTCCGATAACTGCACAGCCGATCTTATCCTGCTTCATGGTCATTTCGGTTAAGATACCGCAGATCTTTTTGCGGGAAACAACTACATCGTTAGGCCATTTGATCCCTACATCGAGTCCGATCTCTGCTACTGCCTGTGCAACTGAAAGTCCCATAACAAGTGTCAGCATCGGCGCCTTCTGCGGGGAAAATTTCGGGCAGATAAGGATACTCATAGTAATGGCACTGTCCGGCGGCGCACTCCATCGTCTTGTAAAACGTCCGCGTCCTGCGGACTGATATTCTGCCACAAACAGCTCTCCGTGTCCTGCGCCTTCTTCCCTCCAGGCATGTTTTCCCCAGAGGTTGGTGGAATCTGTTTCTCTTGCAAAATGGACGGTTTTGCCCGCCCATTTTGTATGTGTTGCCTGTGAAATTATTTCTTCATTAAATAAATCTGACATTATTTCTCCGGCTCTCCTAATGTTGCAACGATCACAGCCTTAATGGTGTGCATACGGTTCTCAGCTTCGTCGAATACCTTGGACTGCGGAGACTCGAATACCTCGTCTGTAACCTCCATATCTGTAAGGTTGAAACGCTCGCCCATCTCTTTTCCGATCTTTGTCTTAAGGTCATGAAATGCCGGCAGACAGTGAAGGAAGATCGCCTTTTCACCGGCGTTCTCCATTACATGTCTGGTAACCTTGTATGGTGTCAGGTCGTGGATACGCTCTGTCCATACTTCGTCAGGTTCGCCCATGGATACCCATACATCTGTGTAGATGATATCCGCATCTTTTGTTCCTGCCTCCACATCCTCTGTGAGAGTGATGGTGGAACCTGCCTCTTCTGCCCACTGCTGACACTGTGCTACAAGCTCATCATTCGGGAAATATTTCTTATTGGTGCAGGCTACGAAATCAAGACCAAGCTTGGAGCATACAACCATCAGGGAGTTACCCATGTTGTAACGGGCATCACCCATGTATACAAGCTTCAGACCTTTCAGTCTGCCGAAATGCTCACGTACTGTCAGCATATCTGCAAGCATCTGTGTCGGATGATACTCGTTTGTCAGACCATTCCATACCGGTACACCTGCATGCTTCGCAAGCTCCTCAACAATATCCTGACCGAAGCCACGGTACTCGATTCCCTCATACATTCTTCCGAGAACTCTTGCAGTATCTGCAATGCTCTCCTTCTTTCCGATCTGGGAGCCTGTGGGATCCAGATAGGTAGAACCCATTCCCAGATCATGAGCTGCCACTTCGAAGGAACAGCGTGTTCTTGTGCTTGTTTTTTCAAAGATCAGAGCAATATTCTTGCCTCTGTAGTACTCATGAAGCTCTCCTACTTTTTTCTTGGCCTTCAGATCTGCTGCAAGGTCGATCATGTAAGTAATCTCTTCCGGTGTAAAGTCTTTCAATGTCAGGAAATTTCTTCCTTTAAGATTCATAATATGTCCTCCTCACGGCTGCAGATCTATTTCTGCTCTGCCGTTTTATCTGTCATGATTTCCTTCAGGGATGTTGCCAGCCCTGCGATGCCCTGTATCTCGGACGGAATGATGATCTTCGTTGCCTTGCCGTCAGCAACCTTTGTAAGAGCCTCCAGGCTCTTCAGCGTAAGAACAGATTCATCTGCTCCTGCTTCCTTGATCATACGAAGTCCTTCTGCAGTTGCCTGCTGTACCTTAAGAACTGCCTGTGCCTGTCCTTCAGCCTCTTTGATCATACGCTCCTTCTGAGCCTCAGCATGAAGGATCGCCGCCTGCTTCTCAGCCTCAGCATCCAGGATAGCGGACTGTTTTTTACCCTCTGCAACAAGGATTGTGGAACGTTTCTCTCCTTCTGCTTTCAGAATAGCTTCTCGTCTCTCACGCTCGGCCTTCATCTGTTTCTCCATGGCATCCTGAATGGCTGCCGGAGGAATGATGTTCTTAAGCTCCACACGGTTAACCTTGATTCCCCATGGATCTGTAGCCACATCAAGGGACGCACGCATCTTGGTATTGATAACCTCTCGGGATGTCAGTGTCTCATCCAGCTCCATATCACCGATGATGTTACGAAGTGTTGTAGCAGAAAGATTCTCGATAGCCATGATCGGATTCTCAACGCCATATGCGTAAAGCTTCGGATCTGTGATCTGGAAAAATACAACCGTATCGATCTGCATGGTTACATTATCTTTGGTAATTACCGGCTGCGGTGGAAAATCCACAACCTGTTCTTTCAGGTTTACTCTTCTTGCAACACGCTCAATGAACGGAACCTTGAAATGGATTCCTGTACTCCAGGTAGCCTTGTAAGCACCAAGACGTTCCAGTACCACTGCATAGGCCTGTGGTACAATGCGGATGCAGGATGCAAGCACCCACAGCACAAGAACAATGACTACAAGTAAAACAACAACTCCACCCATAATTTAGCCCTCCTTGCTAAGTTCTTTTACGATCAGCTTCACTCCGCGGATCTCTTCGATCTCAACCACTGCACCTGTTGGAATTTCTTCCCCGTCATCTACGGTCCGTGCAGTCCACTCGATGTCATTGATCCTCACCTGCCCGGTCTGGGCCAGGTTGTTGACCGGCTGTATCACTACGGCTCTTTTTCCCAGAAGACTCTCTGCATTGGTCTTTTCCACGCCCTTGTTCATGTAGCGGACCGCCAGAGGTCTGGTAAAGATCAGAAGCACCACGGAAACTCCGAAAAATAAAAGGAGCTGTACAACAATTCCCCCTCCAAGCCACGAGGCAATGCACGCCACAAATGCACCGCCTGCAAACCAGACAGTGGTAAGTCCTACCGTGATCGCTTCAATTACCAGTAAAATTGCCAGTATTCCAAGCCAGGCCAAAGGTGTCATAAAACCCCTCCTCTCTTATTCTCTTCTCTGTCTTGCAGCTTCGTACATCAGAATTCCTGATGCCATGGCAGCATTCAGCGATTCTACCTTTCCGCACATGGGAATGCGGATCAGACAGTCTGCTGCCTCCGCCGCCTGATCAGTCAGGCCCTTTCCCTCGTTTCCAATGAAAAATGCGGTACCGCCCTTATAGGATTCCTGATCATAGGAATTCTCGCCCTTCAGATGAGCTGCAAAACTGCGGATTTCCTTTTCTTTCAGCTTCTTCTCTAATGATACCACATCTTCCACATATAGAAAAGGCATTCTGTAAATGGAGCCCATGGTAGAACGGATCACCTTGGGATTTGTGATATCCACGCAGGTTTTTGTGAGGAAAACTCCGCTTACGCCGGCGCCCTCACCGGTCCTGAGAATGGTTCCCGCATTTCCCGGATCCTGAAGATCCTCCAAAACCATGACCAGAGGATTTTCTCCTGCCAGTACCTCCTCCTCGCTCCAGGAAGGCAGCTTCAGAACTGTCAGGATTCCCTGGGGAGTTTTGGTATCACACATCTGACGGAATACAGAATCCTTCACGATCTCACAGGGATATTTTTCTGCCTGAGACATCAGCTCTCCATCCCGGGAAACTGTCTCGGAGACAAACACCTGGGAAACCCAGCTTTCCGGTGCTTCCAGAAACATTTTCCGGCCCTCTGCCACAAAAAGTCCCTGCTCTCTTCTGGCTTTTGCCTTCTGGTTCAGCTGCATGACATTTTTTATTTTTGCATTTGATACACTGGTTATCATACTTTTATTTCTCTCCTTCCGGCAATCCGTATTCGGTTAACGTAATTCCTCACGACTTGCATTCAGATCTTTGTTTTTTCCGATGGCGATTATGGAACAGTTGTCCGGAAGCGGTTCGGAAGGATCCAGATCTACCGTGACATTTTCACCTTGCTTGATGCCAATGATATTAATGTGAAAACGCTCCCGTATATTCAGATCTACCAGATTTTTTCCGATCCAGGATACCGGCATGGAAAACTCCGCCATACTGAACTCCGCCGAAAGCTCAAACACATCCAGATACCCGCCGGACATAAGATTTCTGGCAACTCTCAGTCCCATGGACTGTTCCGGATAAATAATCTTATCTGCACCAATTTTGTCGAGTATACGTCCATGAAGAGAATTCATACTTTTTGCAACTACAAAGGGCACTCCCAGATCCTTAGCCTGCATGGTTGCGGAAATACTGGCTTCCAGATTTTCGGCAACTGCGATAATGGCTACATCCACATTCTGAACTCCCAGAGCCTTCAGGATTCCCGGTTCACGGACATCTGCTTTTACCGCATAGGTTACTTTTTCGGAAATCTCTTCGATATTTTCTTCTTTGTCATCAATGGCAAGGACATCACAGTCTGACTCTGCCAGCGTCACCGCCAGAGTCATTCCAAACTGTCCAAGCCCGATCACGGCAAAAGATTTATTTTTCATTCTATTCTCCTGTTTAACCGATCATGATATCTTCTTCCCCGAGATGAGTCGTGCTTCCCGGCCTGTTACGCACACGCACCACAACTGCAGTTCCCAGTGTCAGTGGTCCGATACGTCCCAGATACATGGTAAGGATCACGATCCACTTGCCTGCCACATTCAGCTGAGGTGTCAGTCCTCTGGAAAGTCCTACTGTAGCCCCCGCAGAAGTGATCTCATATAAAACATCTGCCAGATCCACTCCCGGCATTGCTGCGGACAGAAGCACCGTCATGGTAAAAAGGATCAGTACACTGGTTCCTGCAACAACCATGGCCGAACGGAGATAGCTCTCACGGATCCTGCGGCCGTATACCTCTACATCCTTTTTTCCCTGAAGATATGCTGCAATGGAAAGGATCAGAACCGCAATGGTAGTAGTCTTCACACCACCGGCAGTGCCCATGGGTGATCCTCCGATAAACATCCACAGCAGGGAAATGATCACTGTAGGTGTGGACAAAAGCGCCTGATCCATGGTATAAAAGCCCGCCGTACGTGTTGTCACTGACTGGAAAAAGGATGCCATGATCTTTGTTCCCAGTGGTGCCCCCTTCAGCGTGGCAGGGTTTCCGGATTCAAAAATAAATACCAGAAATGCCCCTGAAAATACCAGGATCCCGGTCATCGTAAGGACCAGCTTGCTCTGAAGCCGCAATACACGAAAAACTCTGGATGGAGAAAGATCTTTTCTCAGAACCTTGCGGAATTTATCCCACAGATCCCACCAGACGATAAATCCAAGACCTGACACAATGATCAGGCCAATCGTAGTGATATTGACCAGCGGATTGCTCACATATACCGAAAGGCTTGTTTCCCCGAAAAGATCGATCCCTGCGTTGCAGAATGCAGATACCGCCAGAAATATGGCATGCACCAGACCTTTTTTTATTCCAAATTCCGGTACAAAGCAAAACGCATACAGGACCGCACCGATTCCTTCTGCAAGAAACACGCATTTCACCACACTGCGGACTACAGCCACGACTCCACCCATTTCATCCAGGTTATAGGATTCCTTGATGATCCGCCGGTTTTTCAGGGAGATTTTCCGCCGGAGGCTGATAAATATCATATTTGCCAGTGCGATCAGTCCGATCCCGCCGATCTGTATCAGGCACAGGATAACCGCTTTTCCAATGGGGCTCCACTGGACTGCCATGACAACTGTGGAAAGTCCTGTCACACATACGCTGGTCGCCGCTGTAAAAACAGCATCCGGGAAGGTAACAGCCTGCCCGGGTGCGCTGCAGAACGGCAGCCATAAAATAAGTCCACCTACAAAAATCACCCCCGCAAAGCCGAGGGCAATTATTTGTGACGTATTCAGTTTATGCAATCCGTCTGAAACTTTTTTTAAGTTCATAAATATTTTTATTTTCTGTAATTATGAGAAAGAGAATTGCAGACCTCCCACATGTAGGAATCTACATTCTTCTGCATTGCAAGAGCCTCATTGATGTCGAAATCAACAAACTCACCATGACGGTATCCAACCACACGGCTGCGTTTTCCGGCAACAAGAAGATCTACTGCGAGAGCACCCATCATAGACGCATATACACGGTCCTTACATGTAGGGCTTCCGCCACGCTGCATGTGACCAAGGATAGTTGCACGTGTCTCGATACCTGTCGCAGCCTCGATACGTTTCGCCATAGCCTCTGAATGGCCGATGCCCTCAGCATTTACGATGATATGGTGTTTCTTGCCTTTCTTACGGCTCTCTACAATATTGTCAATAAGCTTCTGCTCGTCATAATCATATTTCTCCGGGATCAGGATATCCTCAGCACCGTTTGCGATACCGCACCATACTGCAAGGTATCCGGCGTTACGTCCCATAACCTCGATGATACTGCATCTCTCATGGGATGTGGATGTATCACGTACCTTATCGATGGCTTCCATCGCTGTGTTTACAGCTGTATCGAAACCGATGGTGTACTCGGTACATGCGATATCAAGGTCAATGGTTCCCGGCAGGCCAATGGTGTTGATTCCAAGGTTCGCAAGCTTCTGAGCACCTGCGAAGGAACCGTCTCCACCGATAACAACAAGGCCGTCGATCCCATGCTTTCTGCAGATCTCTGCAGCCTGCTGCTGTCCTTCCTCTGTTCTCATCTCTGCACATCTGGCAGTATAAAGAATTGTTCCGCCTCGCTCAATCGTATCGGAAACGTCCTTTGCTGTCATATCTCTGATCTCTTCATTTAAGAGACCGCTGTATCCTTTATAGATTCCCTTTACGTTCAGTCCGCTGCTTAATCCTCTTCTGACAACAGCACGGATTGCAGCATTCATTCCAGGTGCGTCACCGCCACTGGTCAAAACGCCGATCGTTTTGATTTTGTTCTCTGCCATATTGTTATCCTCCATCTTATGAAACAACCTATTGTAATACACATATTCGGGTATAGTTTATAGCATTTTTATAAGTTTTTCAATACTCTCTCCACAATTTTAACATTGGAACTTCCATATTTTTTGCACATGCGTTCCAGCCAGGAATCCTCGATATGGACCTGATAAGCAGGGGGAAGTTTCTTCATTGCCTTGACATCTTTGAGATAAATAACCACCGTGCTGTTTCCTCTGGATTCCATCAGATCGTCTACCAGACCGGTTTCGGCTTTTGCGTACTCTTCCCGGCTTTCAAACTGGAGCCACAGTTCTCTTGGCATATCATCAAAAAGACGGACCTTTTCCAGGATCAGCTTACTGGCTTTGTCGTCTTCTGCGGATACTCTTCCCTGAATAAAGAGCCGGGCATCTTCATTCAGGAACATCTGGCATTTTTCGTAATCACGTGGAAATACCACAACCTCCACGGTGCCTACCAGATCCTCCACTGTAAGGAACGCCATTACCTTATTATTCTTTGTATATTTTATGGTTTTATCCGTGATCATTCCGCCCACGATCACTTTCTGATTATCGTAAACCTCCGGTATCCCTGTTTCATCATCCGGCTGAAAATCAGAAGTTTTTGCAGAGATCATTTTTTCCATCATATTCCGGTAACGCTCCAGCGGATGACCGCTGAGATAGATGCCGAGAACTTCCTTCTCAAAGGTCAGTATCGTCTCCTTCGGATATTCTGCAGCCTGCGGCATACGGATTTCAAATTCGTTTTTATCTTCTTCAGGCGCAATATCAAAAAGACTCAGCTGTCCCGCCATGGTATGCTTCTTATCCTGGTTGATACTGTCTATGATCTGCGTATAAACCGTCATTTTCTGATTCCGGTTTCCCTCCAGGCAATCCAGCGCTCCGGCCTTGATCAGATTTTCCACAACCCTCTTGTTGATCTGGTCGATATTTCGCTCAATAAATGTTTTCAGGGAAGTATATTCTCCGTGCTCCTCACGCTCCCGCACGATCCCCTCGATTACCGGACGGCCGATGCTCTTGATGGCAGAAAGTGCATAACGAATGGCACCATTGTCAACAGAAAAGCCATAAACACCATGATTGATATCCGGCGGAAGGATCCGGATCCCCATCTGGCGGCATACAGAAATATACTCTGCAACCTTGTTTGGCATTTCCACAACGGATGTCATCAGTGCAGCCATAAACTCTACCGGATAGTAATATTTGAGATATGCCGTCTGGTAGGAGACCACCGCATAAGCGGCAGCATGAGATTTATTGAAGGCATACTTTGCAAAATCTGTCATCTCATCGTAGATCTTGTTTGCGATCTCCTCGGAAATACCGTTGGCGATACATCCCGGTACTCCCTCTTCGGCATTTCCGTAAACGAAATTCTGGCGTTCTTTTGCCATAACAGAAGCTTTTTTCTTGGACATGGCACGGCGTACCAGGTCACTTCGTCCAAGGGTATAGCCTGCAAGCTCACGGACGATCTGCATAACCTGCTCCTGGTATACGATACAGCCATAGGTCGGCTTCAGGATCGGCTCCATCTGCGGACAATCATAACGGATGGTATCCGGACGGTTTTTTCCGCGGATGTACTGCGGAATGAAATCCATGGGGCCCGGACGGTAAAGCGAAATTCCCGCGATCACGTCCTCAAGACTCTGCGGCTTCAGCTCCTTCATGAAGCTTTTCATTCCGGCGCTCTCCAGCTGGAACACGCCGTCAGTACGTCCTGTTCCGAGGGAATCCAGTACCTTTTTATCGTTGTAGTCGATCTTTTGCATATCCAGAAGCATACCGGTGCTTTTTTCCACCATTTTCACAGCATTCTGAATAACCGTCAGGGTACGGAGGCCCAGGAAATCCATTTTCAGAAGTCCCAGCTCTTCCAGTGTTGTCATGGTAAACTGCGTGACAATGGAACCATCCTGTGCTCTGGAAAGGGGTACGTATTCCGATACATCCTTCTGGCTGATCACAACACCTGCCGCATGCATGGAGGTATGCCTCGGAAGCCCCTCCAGACGTTTTGCCAGATCGATCAGACGATGGATATCGTCCTGTTCCTCGTAGGCCTTGCGAAGCTCCGGATTCATTCCCAGTGCCTTGTCAATGGTGATATTCAGCTCCTGTGGGATCATCTTGGCGATGGTATCCACCTGGGCATAAGGCATATCCAGAACACGGCCCACATCACGGATGACACCGCGGGCTGCCAGCGTACCGAAGGTAACGATCTGAACCACGCAGTCATCACCATATTTTCTTCTTACATAATCAATAACCTCCTGTCTCCGTTCGAAGCAGAAATCCACATCGATATCCGGCATGGATACTCGCTCCGGATTCAGGAAACGTTCAAACAGAAGGTCATATTTGATTGGATCAAGTAAGGTGATTCCAAGGGTATATGCAACAATACTTCCGGCTGCGGAGCCTCGTCCGGGACCTACTTCAATGCCATTACTGCGGGCATAATGGATGAAATCCCACACAATGAGGAAGTAGTCAACATAGCCCATATTTTTGATAGTGTTCAGCTCGTATTCCAGTCGCTCCCGTAGCTCTGGGGTAACCGGATCGTACAGGCGCTCCAGACCTTCGAAGCAGAGCTTATTCAGGTATTCCCAGGAGGTGTAGCCCTCGGGAACGTCGAATCTTGGCAGCTTGGTAACTCCGAATTCAATTTCTACGTGGCAGCGCTCTGCTATTTTATGTGTGTTCTCCAAGGCTTCCAGTGCATATGGGAAAAGTGCCGCCATTTCCTGCTCGGATTTCACGTAGTACTGACCGCCTTCGTAGCGCATACGGTCTGTATCGGACAGCTTCTTCCCTGTCTGGAGACACAGAAGAATGTCGTGAGGATCAGCATCTTCTTTGTAGGTGTAATGAATATCGTTAGTGGCTACCAGGTCAATTCCAGTCTCCTGGTGCATACGCAGAAGCTGCTGGTTTACATTCTGCTGTTCCGGAATTCCATGATCCTGAAGCTCTAGGAAAAAATTGCCTTCGCCGAAAATTTCCTGATAGCGGAGGGCCGCCTTCTTAGCGTCCGGGTACATTCCTCTGTTAAGGAACCGGGCTACTTCACCGGCCAGGCAGGCGCTCAGCGCGATGAGACCTTCGTGATATTCCCGGAGAAGCTCCAGGTCTACTCGTGGTTTATAGTAAAAGCCTTCTTTAAAGCTTTTGGATACAATTTTCATAAGGTTCTGGTAGCCCTGGTTGTTCTCGGCAAGAAGTACCAGATGGTAGTAACGGTCGTCGCCACTGCCGATCTCGCGGTCGAAGCGGGAACCAGGGGCTACATAGACTTCGCAGCCAAGGATCGGATTGATTCCGGCTGCTTTCGCTGCCCGGTAAAAATCGATGACGCCGTACATGACCCCATGGTCTGTGATGGCCGCGCTGTCCATCCCAAGCTCCTTTACACGGGCAACGTATTCTTTTATTTTATTGGAACCGTCCAGCAGGGAGTATTCGGTGTGGACGTGGAGGTGGGTAAAAGCCATTGTGTGTCTCCTTCTTCGCAAATTTGCTATTTAGTGTGTTGGGAGGGTGAAAAGTTTTCAGGAGGGACGCATTTGGACAATGTGTATTACTCACTCGCCGGCGCAACGCTCCGATGAACTAATCGCTAACTGCGACTAATGCGTTCGGGAGAGCCCTCACGCATAAGTCT
>OLOY01000983.1_pt1 | contig 13761 bp, 12 predicted proteins | sample 1672771 | NCBI WGS metagenome assembly OLOY01 (sample SAMEA3136722, study PRJEB25190) | human gut metagenome
ATTTCAGCACCAGCTACATTTTCTTTCAAGGTTTTACCAGTAACCGTAATACGATCACCCTTAATGGCACCTTTTTTGATCAACTGATTGATAATGGCCGGAACACCACCAGCCTCATGCACATCATGCATCGTGTAAACACTTGAAGGGGCAATTTTAGAAAGATAAGGTGTCTTTTTAGCAATCTCGTTGATATCTTTGAGATCATAGTCAATCCCTGCTTCACGCGCAATTGCGAGCGTATGAAGCACAGTATTGGTAGAACCACCCATGGCCATATCGAGCGCAAAGGCATCATCGATGGCTTCTTTGGTCACAATATCCCGTGGACGGATACCCTTTTTAATATTCTCTACCAATTGTTTGGCCGCTTGGCGAACCAATTCCCGGCGTTCATCTGAAACGGCTAGGATAGTACCGTTACCTGGAAGAGCAAGGCCTAATACTTCCATCAAACAGTTCATGGAGTTGGCAGTAAACATACCAGAGCAAGAACCGCAGGTTGGGCAGGCATTTTTTTCCAAGAAATCCAACTCATCCATGCTCATATCACCAGCTTGATAAGTACCTACAGCTTCAAACAAACTTGAGAGCGTCGCCTGATGCCCTGTCATGTCAACGCCACCCTTCATGGGTCCACCAGAACAAAATACGGCTGGCACATTGGTCCGCATGGCTGCTAAAATCATTCCTGGTGTAATCTTATCACAGTTGGGAATATAGAAAACACCGTCAAACCAGTGGGCATTGATGACTGTTTCAGCAGCATCTGCGATCAACTCGCGAGATGGCAAACTATAACGCATCCCGATATGTCCCATAGCAATCCCGTCATCGACACCGATGGTATTAAATTCAAAAGGAATCCCACCAGCCTCGCGGATAGCTTCCTTGGCAACATCTGCTAACTCACGCAGGTGAACATGGCCTGGAACGATATCAATATAGGAGTTACAAATGGCAATAAAGGGCTTTTGCATATCCTTTGCTGATTTTACTTGCCCTGTTGCATAAAGGAGACCACGCGCTGGTGCTCGGTCGATCCCCATTTTGATCATATCACTTCTCATCTTGTTCTCCTTCTAGTTCTTCATTTCTACCTCCTAATCTTACCACTTTGACATCAATTGTCAAGAACTTTCAGAAAATTTATAATATTCACGGTAGACAAAAAGCCTGGTTTCCCAGACTTCATTTTAGTTTGTTTGCTTTTTTTCAATCTGCCAGAGCCGAAGTTGGTAGCAAATTCCACTCACGACTAGGCTAGAAATAAGGCCGATCCAATAAGCATAGGGACCCAAGTTGGTCACATGGTCAAGGAAAATCCCTAGTGGGATAGAGATGCACCAATAACTAAAAATGCCTAATAAGAATGGAACGGTTGTATCCTTATAGCCCCGCAAAATCCCTTGCAGGGGTGCTGCAAAAGTATCGGCTACTTGGAAAAAGAGACTATAGGTCATGAAAATAGCTGTTTGCTGCACAAAGACTGGATCCTTGCCATATAGCCCTGCCAGTTGGAAGCGGAATGTATAGAGAAAGACCAGGGTAACAATGGCAAAACCAAAGGCTGTCAGTCGTCCCAAACGGCAATATTGTTTGACCACTTCTGGTCTTCCTGCTCCCAGTTCGTAAGATACGATAATCGCCATGGTACTGGAGATACTAACTGGGAAAGCATACATCAGGGTAGAAAAATTCATGGCCGATTGGTGACTAGCAATGGTGAGTGATGGGAATTTTGCCATTAACAAACCAACCAGCGAGAAGATGATGACTTCTGCAAAAACAATTCCACCGATTGGAAGCCCAAGGCGCAATACTTCTTTCATCCCTTGAAAATCATAAGGTTGCGGCTTCCACAATTGGAAAGGTGCTACCTTAGGGTGCTTGCACAAAATCAAAACCGCAATAACCAGCAAGACCCAGTAGGCCAGAGAGGTTCCAAGGCCTGCTCCTGCTCCTCCCATCTCAGGAAAACCAAATGCCCCATAGATCAGGATATAGTTAAAACAAGCATTCAAAGGCAAGAGCAAAAGCATCAAGTACATGGATAGACGCGTCATGCCCAAGGTATCGAGGAAGGTCCGCACGATACTAAAGAGCAACAAAGGTAAGATTCCCAGAGAAAGGAAATATAAATAGCGAATAGCTATTTGGGAAACAACGTTTTCTAAACCTATCTGCTTGAGAATCATGGGCGCAATCCCCCAAACAAAGCCTATTAAGAGAATGGCCATACCAAATGACATATAGAGGAATTGGTAAAAATCGCCAGCAATCCGTTCTTTATTTCCCTTGCCTAAATGATGCCCAACAATCGGCGTCAGTGCGGAGACAATCCCTGTCAGGAAAGTAAAAAATGGATTCCACAAACTGGTAGCTGTAGAAACACCAGCCAAATCAAGGGTCCGGTACTGACCAGTCATGGCTGTATCGACGAAGCTGGCTGAATAATTGGCCAATTGGTAGATCAAAATCGGCAAAAATAGACTCAAAAACAAGCGCAAGCGCTCTTTAAAGTGATAGGTTAAATACATGATTCTAACTCTCTTCTCATCAAATAAGATTTTCTCCTCTTCCACTCTACTATATGTTTCCTTAAAAGTCAAAAAACCGAAGATCCAAGGACCTCCGGTTCATCTGTAATTAGTGTTTATTGCGGTTTAAAACAGCATTGAGAACGATCGCCAAGACACTGGCAACGACAATTCCGTTCGCAAAGAACATTTGGAATCCTGTTGGAAGGCCATTGAAGAGGGTGCTGTTGTTCAAACCAACCCCTGCAGCAATCGATACAGCTGCGATCAAGAAATTGTGCTCATTGTGTTCAAAATCAACACGCGCAAGGATCTGCATCCCTTGAATCGATACAAAACCAAACATGACAAGCATCGCTCCCCCAAGAACTGGACTTGGGATGATTTGTGCTAAAGCTCCAAACTTAGGAAGGAGACCAAGAAGAACAAGGAAACCAGCTGCATAATAGATTGGAAGACGAGTCTTGATACCAGACAATTTCACCAAGCCAACGTTTTGTGAGAATCCAGTGTAAGGGAAGGTATTAAAGATACCACCGAGGAGAACGGCCAACCCTTCAGCACGGTAACCATTGCGAAGGCGCGTGCTATTAATTGGATCTTTGGTAATATCAGAAAGAGCAAGATAGACACCAGTTGATTCAACCATAGAAACTGTCGCGATGATACACATCATGACGATTGAGGTGATTTCAAACTTAGGAGCTCCAAAGAAGAAAGGTGTTGGAACGTGAACGACTGGTGCTTGCGATACAGGTGTGAAATCCACCAAGCCCATAGAAGCCGCAATAGCAGTTCCTGCAATCAATCCAATCAAGATAGAGATAGACTTGATAAAGCCAGTCGTATAGATGTTGACCACCAGAATGATGAGAATGGTGATCACGGCTAAAATCAGACTTTGCACCGTTGGTTTGGCTGCGTTATTCCCCATGTTCCCAATCGCTACCGGAATCAAGGTCAAACCGATGGTCGTAATAACAGATCCTGTTACGATGGATGGGAAGAGATTGGCGATCTTAGAGAAGAAGCCGGAAACAAGGATGACATAAATCCCTGAAATAATCAAGGCACCAAACATGGCCCCACTACCATGGCTAGCCCCGATCATGCTAAGAGGTGCCACAGACTGGAAGGCAACCCCAAGGACGACCGGAAGACCGATCCCAAAGTATTTATTGAGCTGCACTTGAAGGAAAGTTGCGACCCCACACATGAAGATATCTGTAGAGATGAGGTAGGTTAGTTGATGAGCGTTATAGCCCAAAGCTCCTGCGATCATGATCGGCACCAAAATAGATCCCGAATACATGGCCAAAAGGTGTTGCAAGCCTAAAATAGCGGCCTGTGAATGGCTTTCTTGTTTTTGCATTAGATGTCTGCCTCCTTAAATACAACCTGACCATTTTCAAAACGGTCCAAACGTGCGAGGGATACAACTGGATATCCCAACTCTTCTAACAATCCCCGTCCATCTTGGAAGGATTTTTCAATCACGATCCCAATCGCTTCGACTTGAGCACCAGCTTGTTCGATGATTTGAATCAAACCTTTGGCTGCTTGCCCATTTGCAAGGAAATCGTCAATGATCAAAACCTTATCCGATGGATCCAAGAATTTACCCGCAATCGAAACGGTGCTGGTGACTTGCTTGGTAAAGGAATAAACTTCAGCCGTCAAGATGCCCTCATTCATCGTGATGTTTTTCGCCTTCTTAGCAAAGATCATGGGAACATCCAAGGCTTCAGCTACATAAAGGGCAGGTGCAACTCCAGACGCTTCAATGGTCACGACTTTCGTCACGCCAGCATCTTTGAACCGATCCGCAAAAGTCTGACCAATTTCTTTCATCAATTTAAAATCCACTTGGTGGGTCAAAAAGGAGTCCACCTTGAGGATATTCTCACCTAAAACATTGCCATCTTTTAAGATGCGCTCTTCAAGTAATTTCATACTTCCTCCTACTTTTTTTAAAATCCTCTACTTCATTCACAAAACACAAAAAGGCCTGCTAAGCAAGCCTTGAAATCTCTCTAGAAAGAGAAATAATCCCGACTTACTTATTGTTAGGTGTTCCGGCACCTTGTAGAAACATCACGCCCATTCGTGAAATAAATAAGTAATTCAATTAGTGTGCATCGCCATTCCAGATAGAATTCTTAACGATCACATAGTCAACGTGTTTCAAATCTGCTAATTTTCGGCCTCCTGCATAAGAGATCGAACTTTGCAAATCTTGTTCCATTTCCGTTAAGGTGTCTTGCAAATGACCCTTGGCAGGCAATAAAATCTTCTTCCCTTCGACGTTCTTATAAGCGCCTTTTTGGTACTCTGAAGCAGATCCATAGTACTCTTTGAAAGACTCTCCATCAATCTCTACTGTTTTACCAGGACTTTCGATATGTCCTGCAAAGAGAGAACCGATCATGACCATAGACGCCCCGAAACGAATCGATTTGGCAATATCACCATGAGTCCGAATACCACCGTCCGCAATGATTGGCTTACGAGCTGCTTTTGAGCACCAGCGAAGAGCAGCTAATTGCCAACCACCTGTACCAAATCCAGTCTTAACTTTGGTGATACAAACCTTACCAGGGCCGATTCCGACCTTAGTCGCATCAGCTCCCGCATTTTCCAATTCACGAACAGCTTCAGGAGTTCCAACATTTCCAGCAATGACAAAGGTATCTGGCAATTCTTTCTTGATGTGTTGAATCATCCGAATGACACTATCCGCATGACCGTGTGCGATATCAATAGTGATATACTCAGGCGCATCTACCTTTAATTGACTCACAAAGTCGTATTCGTATTCCTTAACACCAACCGAAATGGAAGCGATCAAACCTTGATCATGCATGCGTTTGACAAAAGGAATCCGACCCTCTTCATCAAAACGGTGCATGATGTAGAAGTATCCACCACGCGCCAACTGCTCTGCTACATTCTCATCCAAAATCGTCTGCATATTGGCTGGAACAACTGGAAGCTTGAAGGTATGGTTTCCAAATTGAACGGTTGTATCTGCTTCTGAGCGGCTATTGATGATACATTTGTTGGGAATCAACTGAATATCTTCATAGTCGAAAATAGGAAATTCATTTAACATAGATTGAAAAATCTCTTTTCTAAAAACTGACCTACCTATGCGCAAGCGCATCGCTACGTCTCTTGACGTTTCCTTGATAGATTATACCAAAGATACGGACCTAATGCAATGGGAATGATTTTATAGGAAATAACGTTCGGAAATTACAAGACAAAAACCCGTTTCAAAAAGAGAAACAGGTTTTATTTATGAACATTTTGGAGCCAATTGTTCACTTCTCTAGCTACAATTTCAGGCGCCTCTGTATACAGTTCGTGCCCCAAACCATCTAGCAAGACTTGCTCGATCTGGGGATCTAGTTGCTTCAGAGCTTCTTTTCTCCATTCAGGCTCTTCTTGGTATCGAGGCCCGATAAATAGGACAGGCTTGTCTGCAACTGAAATCTGGTTAGCTTTGATCTGACGCCGTAGACGCAATAAGGCCAAGACCTTTTCTAGATCCAGATTTAATTCATATTGTTCACTCGCTGGATTCCAGCGATAGCTAGACTCTACTGCTTTTCGCGCTATAGGCGTAGGATTTGCTCCGTCTCCAAGTTCTGATAACATAGCTTCTTCTAAAGTTGCAAAGACTTGCTGCTGCATGAAAGACGCCGTTCCTTCTAGTTCTTCTTCAAGAGGCAGGATTTTTTCCATATCCAGATAACCCCCATCCAGGAGAATCAGAGCTCGAATCTGAGGAAACTCGGCAGCCAGATAACGAGCCAAATCTCCACCCAAGGAATGCCCAAATAAGCAGATCTCTTCCGCCTGGCCAATCCGACCTTGAAACCAAGCACAAAGATCGTTTTCTGTCTGAATCATTTCCCTATAGGGATCTAGAAAGGTCACAGGAAAGCCAAGCTCTTCAATAAGCGGAGCCAGATGGTAGCTATTACCACCTAGGCCACCAATAAAATAAAACTGCATGTGTTTTGTCCCTTTTCTATAAGATTAAAAGCTTATGAAAGCTATACATATTTAGTCATCCTTTATCTACTATCATACCGAAATACAGTTTGAAGTTCAAGTTAGTCAATAGCTAGGGAAATTAGATAAGTAAAAAGAGGCCGCACTGTTTCTTAGAATGTAAACAAACTATCTTAAAGTATAATAAGTTAAGAAAATATCGAAACTTTCCGCTGTGAGAAAAGTTTTAGAAACAATCGTGTTTCTAACACTCGGGAGTTTTGGAACCTTAGGTCCAAAACTAAGTCATGGAACTTCGGAGAAGTTCGCTGACGTCCGTACTCACCTAAGGAAAGTTTTTGATACGACTTGTCTTCAATCTGAGACCATTGAATTCTCTCTTTCTATTTGCTTCTTTCCGAATGAACGAGACACAAAAAATCCACTCACTCGGGGTGAAATGGATTGTTTCTTTATTAACGGTTCAACAAGAAATTGAACAATTTTTCGACAATTTTTACGACCAACCAGCATAAGAATCCGATATAGCTGAAATAGAAAATGAGTGACAAAATCGTAATAATCATGGTTTCCTCCTTCGTCGATTGCAAGTACTTGTCTTATTATACCTTTTTATGCAATCGAACTCAATAGAATTTTGAAAATTGTCTGATTATTCTTTTTCTTCTTTAGCTTCTTTGGTTTCTTGATCGGCTTCTTCACTGCCTTTATTGACAGCTGTCTTAAATTCAGTAAACATTTTACCGATGGACTGGCCCAACTCAGGCAGGCGTTTTGGTCCAAAAATCAAGAGGGCGCCGAGGATGATGATGATCAAACCTGGTGCTCCAATATCACGTAAAATTCCCATTAGTTTCTCCTTTTTCTTGAATAGATGACTTTACTGATGGCGACACTGACTTCAAATAAGAGGATCAAAGGGAGTGTCATGGCCAAGTCACTGATAAAGTCTGCAGGGGTTAGCACGACGGCCAAGACCAGCAGGACAAAGTAAGCGTAACGTCGGTAGGTTATTAAAAACTGTGGTGTCAAGAGCCCAATCGAGGTCAGAAAAGCGACCAAAACTGGTAACTCGAACAAGACCCCTAAAGGCAAGGTGGTGTGCCATAAGAAGGTTAAATAATTTTGTGCCGTCAATTGGGTATCAAACAGCCCTTCTCCCAAGCGCATCAAGACCTCTAAAATAGCTGGGCTGACAAAGAAATAACCAAATGCAAGCCCCAGTACAAAGCAAATAAAGCTAGCTGGAATGTAGGCAAAGACTGCACGCGCCTCCTTCTCCTTCAAAGCCGGCCTTACAAATTGCCAAATCTGGTAGACAATAAAGGGCAAGGTCAGGCTAAAAGCTGTGAGATTAGCCAGCGATACATAGATCCAGAGGATATCATTCGGTCCCAGTACCAGCAGTTTTTGATGGAGGCTAGCCGTCAAGGCTTGGTAGAGTTCTCCACCAAATACAAAAGCCAGCAGAAAGACGATAATATAACATAAGACCACTGCAATCAATCGTTTTCGAAATTCGACCAAATGTTCAACAATGGTCATTTCATCTGCTCTACTCTTTGCCATGTTGTCTCACCGTAACAAGTGCGATCAAGGCCACAAAGATACATTGAGGAAGAAGAACTTCCCAGCTTGGATAGATACCCGCCCAATCGATGGTTGGAAGTCCATTGACCAAATGGCTAGGTAGGATATTGGTCAACTGAAGGGCGTGGATGCTGACACCGAGCATCTTGAAGGCCAAAGCGTAAATCAACCAAGTCAGAATGAAAAAGATTCGATGAGGTTGGATAGCTTGACTAGCCTTGGTCATGGCCACTACAATGATGATAAGAACAGCTATAGCAAGCCCGATTCCCAGTAAGAAATTCGCAGTTGTAATCCGAGGAATGATCCCGACATAAAATAGAATGGTCTCAGCCCCTTCACGAAAGACTGCTAAGAAACTGAGAGCAAACATAGAGACAAAGCTTCCTGTAGCCGTCACGGTCTTCATTTGACGGTCCATAAAGGCATTCCACTGTTTGACAGAGGACTTGCTGTGGAGCCAAATTCCGATGAGAATCATCATGACTACAGCGAAAATCCCAACGCCACCTTCAATGATTTCCCGGTTAGACCCCGAAGTAACGGCTGGAAAGGCTACTTGCAAAACAAGAGCGATCGCTGCACTGGCAAGAACACCAGCAATGGCTCCACCGTAGACCCATTTGAGGCCTTTCCTCATCTTAGCAGCCTTAAGGGTCGTCACAAGCGCCATAACGATCAGAAGGGCTTCTACTCCTTCACGCAGAAGAATCAACATGGCATCAAAAGCGTTGTAAGAAGCAGTCGTATCGATCGCAGAAAGGTCCCTGATCAAGGCTTGTAATTTCTCTTGATAGGCCTTTTCTTTCCCCTTGACCATAATAACCGGAGATTCACTCTCTACGCGCGTGTAGAGAGTGGGATTGGTCGTGCTGACATCCCCTTCGATAGTTGGCCAGATCGTGATGAACTGCTTCATAGTCGCTGCAGCAGACTTATCGTCGCCGGATTGAAATTGGCTTAGTGCCTTCTCCAAAAGCTTGATCCCATCGTTCAACGTCAAATCCGTACTGGCACTGCTAATGGCTTCTCCTTTTACAAAGGCATCAATCCCATTTTTGAGGTCATTATAAGAGGACTGGATGTTGGTGAAATCGGTGGGCTCTGTTTCAATACTACTGCGCAAGAGCGAAATGGCCGTCTCGATTTTGCCATAGTAGGCTGTGCTGTGATCTCTTACCACCGCTTCGTTTCGCGTCCATGTATTATTAAGATCTGCATAGGTTTGACGCGTTTTATCCAGATCCTTAGCTGTAATGGCCTCTTGTAGGTTCTTAAAAAAAGGTGCGAGGCGACTAACGAGTTTGTCTTTTTCCGCCTCTAAATCGACCGGATTTTGCTCTTTTTCAAAAGCTAGCAAGGCTGATGAGATCTTGGTGAGATCGTCTTTAGTTACCTCCCCTTTTATAGCCAGGGCTTGGCTAACTTTTTTCCCTGCCTTGGAATCATGGTGGTCTTTGGATTCAAAATCAGACTGAATCTCAGCAATCAATTCCTTGGCCTTTTTCTGGTCCTTATTTTGTACAGCGGTTGTTGCATCCGTGATCTTGATAAAGAGATTGCTATAAGAGTCCGCAGCCACTGGATGAGTCCAGAACAAGGCAAGAAGGCCTAACAGGATCAAGAATTTATTCAAAGAGTGCTTGACCAAGATACCCTCCTTCCTCAACGCCTGCAAAGCAAGCAAAGAGTCCACTTCCGATATGGGTGATGTACTCGTTCATTTTATCCACCGCACCCAAGTTGGTTTGGATTTTGACAAAGCTGTTCGGATCCTTTTGAAAGGCGATAAAAATCAAACCTGCATCAAATTGCCCAGTCTGTTCATTGATGCCATCCGAATAGGAATATGACCTCCGTAAAATCGGTCGATCCACTTCTTTGGCCAAACGGACATGTGAATCTACTGGTAGTTTAGATAAATCTACTTCATCAAACTCGTTGGTTTTACCAAAGGGAGCACCGGACTCCTTGTAGCGACCAAAGGTATTTTCCTGCTCCTGCAAATTGGTCCGATCCCAAGTTTCCAAGTGCATTTGCACTAGGCGAAGAGCCATATAGGAACCACCCTTCATCCAGTCCTTGCTGTCAGTCCAGACGACCTTGTCAAAATCCTTCTCAGTCGTGACATTTGCTGTTCCATCCTTGAAACCAAAGAGGTTGCGGGGCGTTTCTTTTCGGTCACCAATGGCCGCAAAACCGGATTTGCTCCACTTCATGGTAATGGTATTGCGACCCTTACGAATCAGATTTCGCACCGCATGAAAGGCTACTTGCTCATCGTCTGCACAGGCCTGAATGACGATATCGCCACCTGTATATTTGTCCTGCAACTGCTCCTTTGGAAATGGGGGCAAATCACGAAAGAGTTTCGGACGTTTGGACTCCAAGCCCAGTTTCTTTAGAAAGGAAGCCGAAACCCCAAAAGTCAGGCTCAAGCGATAGGGGTTAAGTCCTACTGTTTCACCTGTATCTGTTGGTGGCAAGAGGGCATTGGCCCCATCTTTTTTGACCAACTCTCCTTCGACTAATTTACTACTATAATCGGTCCAATCTTTAAAGAGCTGGATGACTTCTTTTTTGTCTGTCGTGTGAAGGTCTAATACCACCAAGTAGCAAGCCTTCTGCATGGCCGTCGTAATTCCTGCTTGGTGCTTGCCATAAAAGGAGATGTCTTCATCCCCATCATAAGCTTTTTTGCTGGAACTGTCTTGATTAGCGAAAAAAGCAGATGCACCAGAGAGACCTAGCGCTAGACCAGCCCCTCCGATACCTGCTTTTTTAAGAAATTCACGACGGTCCATTTTTTTATCTAAAAATTTTTCGTCAGCCATTTTTCTTATTTCCCATCTAAAATCACACCCATTTGAGACAAAGGTTCACCGAGTTTGGTCACAGCTTCTGCCAATTCCTTGGTATCTTCCTTTGATAAATCTGTATAAGACTTATAGTTTGAATCATCTGTCATGTGTTTGTCCAATAAAGCATTCACATTCTTAAATTCTGCTTCCAAGGTTTTAACCAATTTGGCATCTTTTTTCTCAATCAAGGGTTTAAAGAGAGAGAAGATCTTTTCAGCCCCTTCAATGTTGGCACGGAAGTCGTAAAGATCTGTATGAGAGAAGACTTCTTCTTCACCTGTAATCTTTTGCGTTGCCACTTCATTGAGTAGATCGACAGCTCCGGTCAACATGATATCCGGTGTGACTTCTACTGTAGCAATTTTAGCTTTCAACTCCTTGATATCGTTCACCAGTTGGTCAGCGTATTTGTCTGTTCCATCTGTAGTATTGTTTTCCCAAAGGATACGCTCAATCCGGTGGAAACCTGACCAGCCATCTTCTGATTTATTTTCATCCACATAATCCACCAAGCGGTAGTCGATCTTGACATCCGATTCCCCGAAAGTTTCAGCAATCGGTTCGGAACGTTCATAGGCCATACGGATCAAGGGATATTGCTTTTTGGCTTCTTCCAAATTACCGTCTTTTAGGGTAGCACGGAATCCTTCTGTATCCTTGAGCAATTGGTCAATTTGCATTTCAACAAAGTCTTTGTATTCAGCTGTCGCATTGTCCAAAGTCTTCTGGTCAGCCTTTGACAACTGTACTGTTGAGCTGGTTTGCGTCTTTTGACTCGACTGTTTGCTAGTAGAATTTGCACACCCTGCTAAAAGAGCAACACTCAATAAGAGTAGACTATATTTTTTCATGAAAGACTTCTCCTCACTTGTTCTTGCCCTTATTTTACCAGATATTTTCTCATTTTTCAATAATTGTCTGAAAATTTAATAATAGAAAAACATTTCTGAGAATCTTTCTTTTACAAAAGAATATCCTTGACCCGTCCGATTTCGGATTCTTTAACCACCACAAAGATGCTATCACCCAGATACAAGCGGGTTGCACCATTGACCGTATAGCTCTTACCGCTTCGCATTTGGGTGGTAATCAAGATATCTTGAGGGAGGTGCAGTTCATGGACTTGCTTTCCTGCGATCTTTTCTGATACAGGGATCTCAATTAAAGTCAACTCTCCTTCTTCTTGCGCCTTATCCGGTAACAATTGCTCGAGCATGGCTTCATAGACTGGCGCTCCATGGAAGAGATCCATGATCATATAAGCCAGCAAGGTCACCATGCCTAGGGGCATTAAACTGCGAATATCACCGACCATCTCTGTTACTAAGATCATAGCTGTCAGAGGCGCTTTTGAAATAGCCCCAAAATACCCACTCATACCTAAAATAATGAAAAGAGGTAACTGATTTTGAGAGATAAAGCCAATGTTTTGGAGGAAGGTTCCAACGATGGCCCCTAAAAGTGATCCTAATGCTAGTATGGGCAGGAAGATGCCACCTGGTAAGCCACTACCATAGCTCAACATACTCCAGATGAAACGGATCACAAAATAGAGAAGGATGGTCAGCACTGGATACGGTACTCGAGCTAAATCCAAGACCAATTGGTTACCACCACCAAGAATCTGAGGAAGAAAATAGCCGATTGGAAGAATCAAGACAAAGGCAAATAAAGAAGGATAATGAGAAGGAACATGGAAAATCTTCTCTAGCAAACGATAGAGTCGACCGATATTGAGAACCACTATTTCGTAGACATAACCTGCTGCCCCTAAAAAGACTCCAAGAAAAAGATAAATCCAGTACTGAGACAGATGGAGAGGTGGAATATTTTGTGGCATATGAAGCACTGGTGTTTGACCAAAGACATTGAGTGAAATAAAATTAGCCGTCAAACTAGCAGCCAAGGTCGAAATCCAAAAGAAACGTGAAAAATGATGGTAGACCTCTTCAACCACAAATAAGAGCCCCGCTATAGGTGCATTAAAGGCAGCGGCAAGGCCAGCAGCAGCCCCACTTGCAATCAAAGATCGCTCCTCAACCGGACTGACCTTCAAATGATGGGCCACTCCTTTTCCACCCATTGCTCCTAATTGAATACTAGGACCTTCACGACCAAGCATCAAACCACTTCCGATGGCCAAGACACCTAGAATATACTTCTTCCACAAGGTATCCCACCAGCTCACCGCCAAGAGGCCCTTGAGTTCCGCTTCGACTTGCGGAATTCCTGATCCCTTGATATCCCGATTGGTGCGAATGAGGCGACCAGCAATCAGTACGATCACCCCATACCCCAACAGCATCGCCAGCAAATAGAGTGGTTGATCAGACATCTCCTTGTAAACACCTTGAACGAAATGAAAAATATGTTCGATCAAAAAGCGAAAACTTGAGACGATGCAGCCCACAACGATCCCAACCAGAACACCTCTGACAATATGGGCCACAATTGAACTAGATGCAAATTGAAATTCATTTTTAAAGGCTTCTTCTTTTGCAGACATTCCCTAACTCCTTCAAACTCTTATCCTATTCATTATACCTTATTTCACTGCCTCTGAATACATGTAAAGACAGAAAAAAATAAAACCACCCTTGTTAGTTTTGTTTAGAATGTAGACAAACCATTTTATCAAGTAAAATAAGTTAAGAAATTCTACAAAGAAATATAAATATGTTCTATTTATTATGGAACGAATAAAGAAAAGTCAAAACTTTCCGCTGTGAGAAAAGTGCCTGAAACAATAC
>OLOY01000985.1_pt1 | contig 13739 bp, 10 predicted proteins | sample 1672771 | NCBI WGS metagenome assembly OLOY01 (sample SAMEA3136722, study PRJEB25190) | human gut metagenome
ACTTTCCACATCTTCTGATACCAGTTACAACTTTTATCATTCCATTGTGCATACGGTTAATCAAATCATTCAGGTATTTATCTCTCTTGATATCCATAAGTCACTCTCCTTTATTACACATTTTATACAATTCCGTAAAAAATATTCAATTAAATAAATTTTCACTTTATCCAATTAAATTATTATTGAATATTTTTTACATTTTCGTCTTGTTTGTTCAATAACATTATACTTCTTTACAATTCAAAATGCAAACCTTATTGAATATTTTGGACGGTTTCGTAAAAAACATTCAATATAAATAGTCCTATATGTAAAAGAGGCAGCTTTCGCTACCTCTCACACCTTATTTCTTATTCTGTTTTTTCTTTTCGATCTATGCATTCATCTCAAATCTGATACCTGGAATCCTTGGCTTTTTTTCATAAAAGCGGCAATCGGCAACGAACAATTGAATACCCGTTCTGCACTTTAGGGCGTGTCTGAAGGATACTTTATGCTATTGTTCGCTCCGCCTGCTTAAAACCCCACAAATAGTCTTCTCAACTTTTTCTGCATCAACAGGTTTTGCAATATGTCCGTTCATTCCTTTTGCCAGTGCTTTCTTTCTGTCTTCCTCAAAGGCATTGGCAGTCATGGCAATGATTGGAATATTTGCTTTGCTCTTATCTGACAAGCCTCGGATTACCTCCGTTGCTTTATACCCATCCATGTTCGGCATCTGAATGTCCATAAGGATCAGGTCATAGGTGCCTGCCGGTTTCTGTTCTATCCTTGCCACACATTGAACTCCATCCTCAACACGATCAATCATAAGTCCCATATCCTCCAGAATAAACTCTGCGATTTCCGCATTCAGATCATTATCCTCTGCAAGCAAAATATGTTTTCCGCTTATTCTATCTGTTTCATCCATACCTATAGATTTTTCCGTATCCTGTTCATAATAACTCTTATCAGCAATCCTGTATTCCAGAGTAACTGTAAATTTACTTCCTTCCCCCAGCTTACTTTCTACTTCAATAGTTCCGTACATCATATCAATATATTTCTTTATGATCGGCATTCCCAGACCTGTCCCCGCAACTTTTCCGGCCGTTGTATTTCGTTCCCTGGCAAAAGCCTCAAAGAGAGATGGAAGGAATTCTTCGCTCATTCCGATACCTGTATCAATTACCTGAGTCCGTATCCGCATATAGTCTTTCCTGTCACAGTCAAGTTCTGTGATCTTTATGGTAACCCTTCCCCCTGAAGCTGTATATTTTACCGCATTGCTGATCAGATTGAGGAAAATTTCCCTGTTCTTTGTCCCATCGCAGATTACGTGCTCATGCTGCACATCGTATTCCATCTCAAGGTGAATACCTTTTTTCTCCGCTTCCGCCTGGAAAATTTTGTAAACTCCCTGATAAATATCTCTGATCTTCACATAATCTTCATCCAGTTCCACCTTACCGCTTTCAATCCGGGCCATGTCCAGCACATTATTGATAATAGACAGAAGCAGATTTCCGGACTGTTCCATCTTCTCCTGATAATCCAGAAGCTTGGGATCTGTCAGTTCCCTTTTTATCAGCTCACTGTATCCCAGCAGGGCATTCATGGGTGTCCGGATATCATGAGACATATTGAAAAGGAAATCTGATTTGGCGGCATTAGCCTTTTCTGCCTGAATCTGGGCTTTTCTTGCTTTCACCATCAGGTAAACTATAATCATTATAATAACCAGAACCGTACTTACAAAACCAATAGAAACTGCTCGCAGGTTATCCTTTATGTATTCTGCCAGAGTGACCTTTCCCGGTTCGTTTTCATATACGCAAAACTGACTGGAAAGTCTGGAAGCAGGCAGAGTCTGAATGGTTTTGTTCAGGACATTCATTAATGTTGTATTGTCCCTGGTGACTGCAAAGCAGGAATCCCCGGATTTCGTAAGAAAAATACTGCGCATTTTGCTGTCTGCCATTGTCTTTAATGACTGTCCTGCCTTCACAACAAAACAGTCTGCCTCACCGCTGTGAACTGCCTTCTCAACCTCATCGGATGAGTCATATTCCTTTATTTTCCAGAAAGGATAGTTAAAAGAAATATACCACTTTCCCAGCAGGTTATTCCTTCTCACTGCTACTGTATTCTCTTTATTTTCATCAAACTTTTTAACACCTGTGAGTACTGCAACATTGACTTCAAAAACAGTATTTGACAATATAACATCGTTTTGCTCAGCTTCATATGGATTCTGATTCATATGAAAAATCATATCAATCCTGCTATCCTTTAATGCCTGTAACTCTTCCTCCTGGGAATCAAAGCCTGTCAACTGAAATTCTATGTTTTTTTCTCCCAGACAGCCAGAAGCCAGACTAATATAATCGTTAATAATTCCTACCGGTTTCTCTGACTCCGTATCCTCAAGGCTGACACCCACATCATTTTTCAGATATCCAATTCTGACCGCCCCATGCTGTTCCAGCCAGTTCTGCTCCTCATCCGTAAGAGTTTCAAGGGAATTTGCGGAGAGATACCTCTTATAAAGATCGTCTGTATAAAAAGGATTCTCCCTCTCAATCTTCTGCATTGCCTGATCCAGTTCCTCTTTCAGATCCGGGCGTTTTTCGCTGACTGCAAAATAGTTATAGGAGCCGCCGATCAGAAGAGCTGGTGAAATGTTGTCTCTTTCCCACTGTGGAGATTCATTCAAAACAAACCCATCAATTTCATGATTTTTCAATTTCTGACGGACATCGTCTACATTGATAATATCAACCTGCTGCGTGTTTACTCCATGGCTTTTTTCCCACTCATGAAACATTTCGGCAGAAAGTGTATCCGGCATCATCCCGATTCTCTTCTCATTTAATGTAGTCAGATTTGAAACAGAGATGTCTGTATTGGATGGATTCACATACAGATAATATCTATCCTCTCCCATAGGCAATGCTGAAAAGAGCATGGAAGTGGAGCGTTCCTCTGCATAGGAGATACCTCCCAGCAGATCGATCTGTCCTTTTTTCAGCATGCTCATCAGTTCTGCCCAGCTTCCCTCCACATATTCATACTTCCAACCGGTATGCGCAGCCACTGCCTGCTGGTATTCGTAGCTGTAGCCTCTCCTCTGACCGTCTGATCCTGTGGTATTATAGATTCCTTCATACCAGCCTACTCTGACTGTCCGAGTTTTTTCTTTCTCTGCTGATACAGGAAAGGGAAGCACAGTAACATATAAAACAAGGCATAATAAAATGCAGATATATCTCTGTACATTTAACTTAAACTTTTTCATTTACCTGTTATCCTTCTCACGCTGCTTTAAAACCAGTGCATACACATCCGGCCATTTTTTCTCTAACTGCTCATCCAAAAGTCGCCTGCGCTCCTCGAACATCGCCACCAACTCCGGATGCTCTTTCAGCATCTGTTCCCGGAGTTTCTTTCGATGCTTCTCAAAACGTACGGTCAGTTCCTGTTCATCCTGTCCTGAAATCTTTACAATTTCTTTGATATGCTCTTCCAGATGCTCAATCCATGCATCTGCATCAAGTTCATCCATATGATTCCACTGACCATGGAGCAGTTCCTGCATATCTCCGTTCTCTTTCAGCTGTTCAATCTGCAGACGGATCTGTTTCTCTATCTCTGCCTCGGAATCAGAACCAAAAGCCCAGACAAATTCCTGTACACTGTTGTCCACCCGCTTCCTGAACGGAGAACGTTCTGCATTATCTACATTGCCCTTCAAAGGATAAGGATAATGGATTCCCATATCCTTTAATGCTACATGTATGGTCCGGCGCACACGTCCCTCTTCGATCATAAATCCAAGTCCCAATGCACGCATCTGTTCATTCAGCTCAGCGATATGCTCTGTTATGTAGAAACGAATTCCTCTTGCCTTCAGAGAACGGTACAGAATTGCAAGCCTGTCCGCAGCTGTAACATCAATGCTGCCAATCCCGCTGGCATCCAAAATTACTGCTTTGGTATCCGTACCAATGGCATTCTCAATATCCTGCTGTAGAATATCTATATTTGCAAAAAACAGGCTACTGCTGAATCGGTAGATCACTACACCTTCAATCTCGCAGTTATGCAGGCTTTCCGTAAGATCCTCAAAATGCCTGTGTCCCGGCTGCACTCCCAGAAAGCATCGTGCCGGTTTTGCAGTACGGATGATCATTTCTGCAAAGGAGAGAATAATACCGATCAATACTCCATTGATGGTGCCAAGCATCAGCACTCCCCAGAATGCGCCCCAGTAGATCAGGCATTCCTTTTTGCTGATTTTCCTCAAACGTACAGCCAGATCAAATTCCGTTGCCCCCAGAAGTGAGGATATCACAATTGCAGTCAGCATGGGAACCGGCAGATAAGCGATCAGCCCGGTTGCTCCCAGAAGCACAAAAATCATGGAAATTCCTGCAACAATTCCCGTCAGCTGTGTTTTTCCCTGGTACTGTTCACTGATGGCGGTACGTGACACCGAACCGTTGATCGGACAGCAGCCTGTCAGAGCTGCCGCCAGATTTCCCATGGAAAATGCCACCAGCTCCTGATTGGCATTTACCCTGTAACCATTTTTCTGTGCGAAGCTATTCTCGCCAAGCAAAGTTTCCGCCATGATCACTACAGCAATAGACAGACTGTAGATAACTGCTTCCTTCAGACCGATGGCAGAGAAGTCAGGAATACTCCATACAGGCAGCCCCGGTTCTACTGCATCCAGTGTGCGGATTCCCCAGTTGGAAATCGGGACGAAATAGGATAATAATACACCTGCCACCATCAGAACTACTACCATAGGAAACTTAGACATGATTTTTTTCATCACCAGAAGAATGGCCAGAGAAACCAAACCTAAAATCAAGGAAGGTAGATTGATCTGTCCCAATGTAGCCCAGATATGCTCTGCCAGCTCCGGCAATTCTCCGGTTCCTGCAGTTCCACCCATTAATTTTGGCATCTGCATGAGAATGATCGTGGTACAGATACCTGTGATAAAACCTCCCATTACAGGTGCGGAAATATAGTTTACCAGTTTTCCTGCTTTAAAAAATGCAAATGCAAACAGCCAGACTGCCACAAAAAATGTCAGCACCGGCACAACCGCCACGGCCTGTTTCGAACCACTCTGGATTCCCATTTCCACCAGTGCCGCCCCGACTAACGCCGCTGGTGCTGCATCCACCCCGAAGATGAACTGGGGTGATGTGGAAAACAGCCCAAACAAAATGATCGGGAATACAGATCCGTACAGTCCATAAACCGCCGGCAGCCCCGCAATCTGGGCATAGCCCATGGAAATCGGGATCGAAACAGCCATAATGATTAACCCGGTAAGGATGTCCTTTGATAAATTTTTTCCATCGTAATTTCGCAATGTTTTGGCTAACTCCATCTGCATTTGTTTTATGTTCCTCCGTTTATAACTGTTCTCTCACTAACATTAAAGCATATCCCAGAAGATTGTAGTCTTTCCATTTGCTTCGCTCAAACCTGTTTGGATCTCCCATGGATAAACCTATTCCCCAGATTTGATCTTTTACTGCGCATTCAGCTAACACAGCATCACCTGTATCAACAAGTTGTCGTTTTAAATCTGCGTTTTGACTGAATTTCGCTTTTAATCCCTCATAAACAATAATCTGCCTTACACCATTCCAGACATTTTCATCATAGGCATGTACTTTACGACCTAATTTCTTAATCTCAGCAACATTATCTGTATGAAGTATGTTATTCGCTATTTCTTCATCATGAAAGCGACATGCCTTCTGATACATCATAAACTTCTCCATAGTTAATTCGGTTAAATAATCTGCGGGCATTATGCAATTCGTAAGTTTTGTTTACTCCCCTATCCTAACACAAAATGCAAAATTCTGCATCCTTCTTGTCATTTTGGTAATAAAATTTTTCTCACCTAACTCTCTCAGATTCCCTTCACAATCTCATACAACGCCTCCACACTGCTGGGCAGTACTGCTTCGTCGATCTGGAACTGGTTGTGGTGGAGGGGGTGGCTTTTTCCGGGGATTCCGGCCAGGAATACGGCGAAGAGGCCTTTTGTTTCGCGAAAATAACGGTAAGCATTATCTCCGGAGAGGAATAATTCATCTTCGCCTTCCAGAATAAAGCGGTCTCCGAAAATCTTATTTCCCACCTGACACGCAATATCCACCAGCCCATCATCATTGGCAAAAGGATAGACCGGTTCTTTGGGGAAATCCATGGTAATCTGTGTGCCGGTCTGCTGCCCGATCTCCACCAGCTTCTCTTCCAGCTCTTTTTTCAGAGCATGATAAGTTTCCTCATAAGCTGCGCGGATATTTCCGTTCATTACTACATGATCTGCAATAATGTTGGTATATTTACCTCCCTGCACAGTTCCGATTCCCAGAATATATTTTCCAACATCCGGATGTTCTCTGCCAAAGTTTTCATTCAGATCATGAATGGCATTGATGACCTGAGCTGCCCCATAGATACTGTCTATGCCTTTCTGCGCTTCACACCAGTGGCTGGATTTCCCCCGGACATGAAGTTCCATACTGTTGATCATAGAAGAAGCCTGTCCCCGATGGACTGCCATTCCAAAAGGCAGATCAGAGGCATAATGAAACATGACAAAGGCATCCGGCCTGGGCTCCTCCATAGCTCCTGCCTGCAGCATCCGTCTGGCTCCTTCCCCGATTTCCTCTGCCGGCTCAAAGAGAAAACGTACCCTCACCGGGAAATCCTCCTGCTCTTTGGCCACAATCTTTGCCAAGATCAGGGCAGATGCAATAATGCAGTCGTGTCCGCAGGCATGCATACAGCCATTGTCTGCTGCATAGGGCAAACCTGTTTTCTCTGTTATGGGAAGAGCATCCATCTCTGCCCGGACTACTACCATCTTTTCCCGCTTCTGTAGACCTGACAGCTCTGCTATCAGTCCTGTTGGAGGGACTTCTGTAATGGTATATCCCAGTTTTTCCAGATAACGCCTTATATATGCGGAGGTCTCATATTCCTGCAGGGCAAGCTCCGGATATTGGTGGAAATGCCGCCTCAGCTGTATCAGTTCCTGTGTAAAATTTTCTATCTGCATAATTTCTCCTGTCTGTTATCAATATTTTATAGAATACTGCTATAACTGTTTTTTACCTGTATATACATGATGTTATAGAGAAAGGCTGCCGGAATATCCATTCTGATATTTCGACAGCCTTTTACGTGCTGTATAACCTTATCGCACATCTCCCACAAAAAACAACGCCATAGTTCCCGGGCCTGAATGTGCACCGATGGTAGCACCTACCTGGTTAATAATGATGTTCTTTATATTATATTTTTCCTTCACCTTTTCCGCAACATACTGTGCATCCTGTTCGCAGTCGCCATGACTGATAAAAATAGTATCGCAGCCCGCTCCAAAGCTTCCGATTTTTTCATCCATCAGCTTTACCAGCTCCTGAAGTGCTTTCTTTCTACCGCGGACTTTACCGATTGCGGTCAGTTTGCCCTCGTTATCTACATGAAGCACAGGTTTGATATTTAACATGCTTCCTACAATTGCAGTTGTTCTGGAAACACGTCCCCCTCTGTATAAATGGTTCAGATCATCCACAGTAAACAAATGTACCATTTTCAGCTTGTTTTTCTCTACCCAGTCTGCAACATCCTCCATTGTCTGGCCCAATTCTTTTTTCTGTTGTGCCAGCCATACCAAAAGTCCCTGTCCCAGAGAAGCAGAAAGAGAATCTACCACTATGATCTTCCGATCCGGATATTCCTCCTGCAGTTCATCTGCCGCAATCCTTGTACTATTGTAGGTTCCGCTTAAACCTGAAGAGAAAGCAATATGCAGTATATCCTTGCCTTCCTTCAGATATGGCTCCATAAACATTTTAGCTGTCTCTGGATTTACCTGTGCAGTAGTGGGCATGGCACCCTTTCTCATAGCTTCATAAAACTCATGCACCGGCAGAAAATTCTCATGAGTATAATTCTGTCCATTCATGGAATAACTCAGATAAGTGCAGCCTACCTGATGCTCTTCCAGATACTGATCCGGGAGATCCGCATTATTGTCTGTGGTAATCACATAATCTCTCATATTCTCCATCCTCTTTTTTCTTTTTATTATCAATGGGATATTCTTTTAAATTGTACCATGTACAGCTGTGTTTCTCAATACAAACTGTTATTCTGTTCTATTTTTCATTACTTCCTTTATGGCAGCCTGAAGCTGATTATCTTCATCATGTGTAATCTCATCCCGGGTCTTATTCAGCAGGTTATTATCCAGAGAAACCTCTACATCCGGTTTGATTCCGATTTTATTAATATTATTTCCCTTAGGTGTATAATAATTGGCAATGGTAAGCTTCACTGCACTTCCATCGTTCAGCTGACGGATAGACTGTACTACTCCTTTTCCATATGTAGTAGTACCCACAATGGTTCCGATTCCGTAATCCTGCACAGCTCCCGCAAAAATCTCTGATGCACTGGCGCTGCTTTCATTAACCAGAACAGCCAGGGGAAGCTGCAGTTCATTTTCTCCATCGCATTTTTCTTCTGTACGGTTTCCTTCTTTATCTTCTGTATATACAATCAATCCCTCAGGCAAAATATCCCGCAGGATTTCGCAGACAGAATCCAACAGACCGCCAGGATTATCCCTAAGGTCTACGATCAGCTTTTCCATCCCCTGGGAATCCAGATCTGCAAAAGCCTTTCTGTACTGTTGGGCAGTTACACCTGCAAATTCTGTAATACGGATATATCCAATCTGATCCTCCAGCATTTCATGGAACACATAAGGAAGCTCCACATCTGTAATGGAAACTGTAAGCTCCATAGCTTCCTTTACCCCTTCCCGATGAACAGTAAGAACAATACTGTCTTTGTCAGAATTTTTAACCAGTCCAGTCACATCTGAGACTTCCATATCTGTAATGTCCTCACCGTCAACAGCACTGATAATATCCCCTTCCTTCAGTCCTGCTTCTTCCCCGGGGCCACCTTCATAGCATTTTTCCACACGTACGCCGCCCTCTTTATTCTTGGACATCAGGATACCGATTCCCACATAGGAACCCTGATTGGAGGTATTCTCCGCCTCATATTCCTCTGCAGTATAATACCTGGAGTAGGGATCATCCAGGCCATAGAGCAAACCTGTATACAATCCTTCCTTCAGTTTCTCCTCATCCTTATCTCCCAGATAATATTGATCGATCATGCTTTCCAGATATGTGAGTTTCTCCGTACATTTCCGATCCCCAAGTACTGTATCTCCCCTGAAATAATTCACTCCTGTATAAACCCCGGTGCTTACACAGGCAGTAATCAGGACTCCTGCCAGTGCTCCTTTCCAGAATTCTCTGTTCTTCATGTTCTGTCTCCTGTTTTTTTATTTTTCCGCCTTCTGCCAAAGTCCCCACCCACTGCTTATTGCTTATTGCTTTTCATAACCCCACAGGGGACTTGCTTGATTCGGTTAAAAAAGGCTGCCGTTTTCCGTCCGGCAGCCTGACCTTTTCTCACTGTTCTCAGTAACAATTGTCATACTCGTAAGTGTTTTCTTGTTGTAAAGAAGCTTCCTATTAATCCAATGCCAATTCCCAGCCCCAGGCTGATCGGCAGCAGAGTCCGGTACATCTCCAGAACAGGAATAAAATCCACCACTCCGGTCAGTACATTAAATTTATTCAGAACATAGGAGATTGCTGCATTATATCCAAAATACAGGCCAATCAGCGGAATTGCTGCCCCAATAATTCCAAGTACGATTCCTTCCAGCATAAAGGGAGCCCGGACAAAGGAATCTGTGGCACCTATGTATTTCATAATCCCGATTTCATCCTTACGGACTGCAATACCAACGGATATGGTATTGCTGATCAGGAAAACAGAAATAACAAGAAGAAGTGCAATGATCGCGATGGAAACATAGGATACCAGCTTATTTATGTTTCCCAGTGTTTTGGCAGCTTCTTCTGACTGATTTACCATTCTGACATGTTCCAGACTTTGGATATAGGAAACCAGTTCTGTCTGTTTGGTAATATCATTCATATAAACCCGGTAATTGGCTGAATTTGCCAGAGGATTGTCATCCTTAAATCCGTCTGCTGCATCAGAACCCTGGAAATATTTGTCTTTATACTCTTTCCACGCATCCTCTGCTGACTGGAACTCAATCTTCTCCACTTCCGGACGGGCTTTGATCTGCTTTCCTACTGCTTTCATCTGCTTACTGTTGGTCCCTTCATCAAAAAATACTGTGACCGGAACCTCTGACTCTACTTTATGTGCAATATTATTTACATTATTTACAATGGAGAAAAAAATTCCAAACAGAAAAATGCAGGCAGCCATAGTGATAATAGATGCCAGGGAAAACATCCAGTTTCTTTTTATGTTTTTGATACCCTGCTTCAGGGTATACCATATTGTACTAGGCCTCATGATATTCTCCCTCTTTCTCGTCGCTTATTATGGAACCCTCATGCATGGTTACTACCCTCTTACGCATGGCATTTACAATTTCCTTATTGTGTGTTACTACCAGAACTGTAGTTCCTCTGTCATTGATCTGCTCCAAAAGCTTCATGATTTCTTCAGAAGTTTTTGGATCCAGGTTTCCGGTAGGTTCATCTGCCAGAAGAATATCCGGGCGGTTTACCAGTGCTCTTGCCAGGGCTACCCTCTGCTGTTCTCCACCGGAAAGCTCATCAGGAAAGGATTTGTATTTGCCGGCCAGACCAACTTCCTGAAGAACCTCAGGTACACGTTTACGGATCACACGGGTGGGACGGTTGATCACACGCTGTGCAAAGGCTACATTTTCATATACATTTCTGTCCTTCAGTAATCGGAAATCCTGAAAAACTACACCAAGCTTCCTGCGATATTTTGCAACTCTCCTGTGCTTCATTCCCTCCAGGCGTTCACCACTTACAATTGTCTGTCCGGATGTGGAATCCAGTTCCTTCATGAGAAGCTTGATCATCGTTGTTTTACCTGAACCACTGCTTCCTACTACGAATACAAATTCACCTTTGTCTACGTGCAGGTTTACATGGTTCACGGCAGGAAGTCCGGGCCCATAGGATTTACTTACATCTATCAGATCTATCATTTATTCATTCCTCCAGTGGGATCATTAATCTTTTCGTAACATTATTGTAATATATGTTTTGTCATTTGGCAAGAGGATTCTTGGTGTTTCATAGATTGTTCATATTTTTTGTCACAGTCTACTCCAACAAAGCTCCGGATATGTGACCGGATATTGACTTTTACATAAATACTGCCTGCAGATAAATACACTGCAGGCAGGTAAAGACCAATCATTTTTATTCTGCGTTATCAGTATTCCAGAGTCTCCATATATTTCATATATCGCACTACCATCAGGGCAATCTTAAAGGTGATGGCATCCTCGAATACTCTAAGGTCAAGTCCTGTGCTCTTCTGAAGCTTATCCAAACGGTAAACCAGAGTATTTCGATGAATATAAAGCTGTCTGGAGGTCTCAGAAACATTCAGACTGTTTTCAAAGAATTTATCAATGGTTACAAGAGTTTCTTCGTCAAAATCGTCCGGAGACTTTCCGCCAAAGATCTCTTTGATAAACATTTTACACAGCGGTATAGGAAGCTGATAGATCAGTCGTCCGATTCCCAGGGAACTGTAGGCGATCACTTCCTTATCTCCAAAGAAGATCTTTCCTACATCCAGAGCCATTCTGGCTTCTTTGTATGAACGTGATACTTCCTTCAGTTCATTGACAATGGTACCGTATGCCATATGAGTCCTGCCGTCATTTCCCATTCCCAGTGTATCCAGAATAGTATGAGCCAGAGCATCCATCTCTGGATAATTTTCGCCCTCATCCAGTTCCTTGACTACGATGATACTCTTCTCATCCACTGCTGTAATGAAATCCTTGCTCTTACCGCCAAAAAGACTCTTTACACTCTCCATGGAGCTGTGATCTTTCTCCTGAGGCATTTCCAGGATCATAACCACACGGCGCACATCTGCCTCTATGTGTAATTTCTTCGCACGGTTATAAATATCCACCAGAAGAAGATTATCAAGAAGAAGGTTCTTGATAAAGCTGTCTTTATCAAAACGTTCTTTATATGCTATGATTAGATTCTGAATCTGGAATGCAGCAAGCTTACCTACCATATAGGTATCCTCGTCATCGCCGTGTGCTACCAGAATATATTCCAGTTGATAGTCATCGCACACCTTAAAATACTGAAATCCCTTTACCAGCTGACTGTCAGCCTGGGATTCTACAAAAGCCTGTACATCTGCTGCTGCGATGGAAAAATCCGCAAAAGTGCTGGCCAGTACTTTGCCCTCTGTGTCAATAACACAAAATTCCGTTCTTGATATTTCTTTTAATCCTTCCAGAGTATTTTGAAGCACCTGATTCGATATCATCCCAATTCAATCCCTTCTCATCTACAGTTTATTTTTCTATTTTGCCGTTCTGTTTTACTATAAATATTTCTCGCTAGGTTATATTTTAATACAAAATCACCAAAATAGAAAGAGGGAAAATAAAAAAACTTACAATTTTTTGCATGTTTTTTTTTATATTTTGCTCAGTTTTATCTTCTGATATAAGATTTTCTATAGCTTTACCGGTTTTTTTCTATAAATCCCTCTCCATGGACTTCTCTGGCATCCGTTACGATCACAAATGCCTGAGGGTCAATTTCGTCTACTTTTTCCTTGAGCATGACAATTTCCTTTTTATTTACCACTACAAAAAGCATCAGCTTATCCTGTCCGGAATACATCCCCTTCACATTAATCCCTGTAGCTCCCCGGTCCAGATCTTCCATGATCATTCCGGCAATTTCCTCCGGCTTTTCTGTGATAATATAGACAGCTTTGGAGAATTTCAGGCCCTCTATCAGTCCATCCGATACCTTTGTCACAAGATACACTGCTATAATGGCATAAAGAGCCTTGTGGATTCCGAATACATACATACCTATAACAACTACAGCCCCGTCAATAATCTGCATGATCTGAGAAATGGAATAATGCTGAAGAAATTTCTGGATAATGGCAGCCATCATATCTGTTCCGCCTGTAGTTCCACCTCCTAGGAATACCAGACCAATTCCCATTCCCTGGATCACTCCTCCGTAGAGTGCAGCCAAAAGCAGGTCATCCCCGGCAAGATGAAACACCGGCTGTATTGCCAGCCATGCTGACAGTGATACTTCTCCCAGAATTGCCTTTTTAATAAAGGAAAATCCTTTGACCCTCCATGCAATAAAAAACAGGGGGATATTCAGAACACAGTTGGTTACCCAGAGGGGAATACCACCGTTCACCAGCCCCTTTGTCCAGGCTTTGATAATAATTGCAACGCCGAAAAATCCACCTGTTACCATTCCAGATGCATCAAACACAGAATTAATGGCCAATGACATCAGTCCTGTACCTACAATGATCATCAGATATTCCATCCAGAGGGGTTTTCTGCCCTGCATACTTGATTTTTTTGAACTCATACTGCTCCTCTCTGTTTCCGCTTTAACACTGCGCTGTATTATTTTCTCTGTAAATCACAAGAACGGCAGCAGATCCGGTTAAGGACTGCTCCCGTTCTTATTATGGCTCATGATTCATAAACCAAACAATATATATCATTATTTTTTCTCAGGCTTATTGATAAAATTTACAAAATGATAACTCTCCATTATCTGGAAGTATTT
>OLOY01000986.1_pt1 | contig 13731 bp, 7 predicted proteins | sample 1672771 | NCBI WGS metagenome assembly OLOY01 (sample SAMEA3136722, study PRJEB25190) | human gut metagenome
TTTTGAAATTGCCCACTGCTTAGCAGACAACACGGTTCAATATGGTGTGCTTACTGCTTACCTTACGTTGAATACTTCAACACAGTCGAGATTCCAGCAAACGAAACAACCTCACCGCGGAGGACTTCCACAATGAGGCCGTATAGACTAATTTTTTATTTTTTAAGTGTTACCTTGACAGGGTATAGTACCGCTTGGCGAGATGCCCCATTTCATTATCCTAGTGATTTTATTTGCCGCAAATCTGCTGAACGGTTGGATTCTATGGCAAATAAGCCTTCAGATCCAGGTTCTGAGAGCGTGTGTAAGCTTCAAAGATCAATTTCAGATATTTGAAGACATCCAGATTATTTAGTTTGGCCGTCTGAACGATCATATAGAAGATCGCATTGGCTTCCGCTTTGGATCGTCTGGTCTACAAATCACATATCATTAAAATTGCAGGCAAGTCATATAGATTGAAATCGGCGACTAACCATAAATCGTCATCTTAAACTGCCATAATTGTACATTTTCAAATTGCCATTTCTGTACAATTTTTATTTGCCCTTGTTCTCCCTACCATTAACACCTATTTTTATATATTTTTTTATCTCCAAGAAAACCATTAACATTACAATATCTACTGATAACCTGACTAAAGCTGCTTCTATATTACTATTCATATACTTACTCCACCAGATCCAATAACAGTCTAAATGATGAATACATAGAAGCGGTAAAGTATGTTTACCAAAAAAAGAAAACTTTGATAATAATGAAATTCTTTCAATTCCTTTTGAAAGTTTGATAATAGCTATGGTACCTGATATTGCTTCAATAACAGAAATAAATTGTAATGGATAATATCTTACAGAAAGTTCAATATGCATTTTGTTCGCGACACAAACAATCCAAAAAATGACTAATGCTATTTCCCCAAAAATTATTAGAGAATTTTTTTTCGCAGTTAATTTCTTAAGAAACCAACCGACCCACATAAAGAAAGCAGCGACCAATGCTATATCAAAAGCCTGGGGAAGCCAATAGTATTTTGAAAGAAGAATTGATATATATGCTAATATTCCTAAAATAATGCCGTTAAACTTATTGGGTATTACTAATTGGAGAGAATCATATATGACTTTTGCCCAAAAAAATGCAAACATAAACCACATGACTCCGACACTACTGAGCCAAATGCCGTTTTTTCCATAAAAGTTAGAACCCCAAAAGATTCCACGTATTGCTTGATACCAAATTATTGAACCACCATTTATAATCCAATTTTGTAAAGCTAAAAGTATAATCATGATTACTGCTAATATCCAGCTATTAAGAAATAATTTCTTAACACGTTTTTTCCATTGATCTACATTGCAAACCTCACTAGAAGTAAATCCTGAAAGAATGAAAAACAATGGCATATGAAACGAAAAAATAAATGTATACACCCAAACATTTTTTATTTCATGTCCAATAATCATTAAAATAATGGCAATTGCTTTAGCAATGTCTATCCAGACAATTCTTTTTCTACTAACCAAAACGTTAAATCCTTTCACTAGCAATTCATAAATAGTTTATTTATAAAATATAAAAATAATGCCGACACTTATCTATAATACATTTTTAGCTTGTATAAATACAAGTGTTTCTTATAGAAGAATGTTGACATTTATTTTTTAGTTATTAAGCTTAACCAGTAGTATTTTAGCGGCGATATACATAATAGTATGGGTAGTTATCCTTACCCCAGTACCAGAAGTAAGGGAAGTTTTGAACAGCTGTCCCCTTTTCACCCTCTGTCCAGTAACAAGTTGATACCATTGTTCCATTTCGACCGGAACCGCTAATAACACCGGTATGACCGGCACCACCTGCGCTACGTCCACGTTGGCCCCAAATAATAACATCACCAACCACTGGTGAGATGTAACCATTGTTTTCATAAGCTAAATGATAGCCATTCCCTAGCAGATAGCTGTGCAGCATTTCCGTGTTGTACAGCAATGAGTATCGCCAAGCACCCGCTTCATACAATGCTTGAGTCAACGATCCGGAACAATCGGCGGTCCCATCAGCACCATTTCGTGAGCCATCCATCGAATAAGTTAATTTACCCATTCGATTAAAGAACCATTCCAATAGTTTAGCAGTCCATTGATCTTTGACTTGTGCTCCAGTGATGTAGTCGAAATAGTATTCTTGCCCATTAATCCATTGAGCACCAACATACATATTCCCATCTTGTCCGTTAAAGTAATAAGTATTTCCGTTTATATTCTGCCAACCATAAACCATATGGCCTTGAGCATTATAATAAACAGTACGTCCATCACCTAATTTGATGAAATTAGCAACAGCCTCATTACCATCATTTAAATTAAAGTAATACCAATCGTTTCCAAGTTTCTTTTCACCATAAGTCATATGGCCATTTTCATCATAGTAAACGGTACGCCCATCATCGAGGCTGATAAATTTTGAAATTGCTTCGTCACCAGTCCATTTATCAAAATAGAACCAGAAACCATCAATTTTCTTTTCGCCATGAATCATTTGAGCTGTATCAGGATCATAATAAACTTTTTGGCTATCCGACAATTTCTTCCACCCAGTTACCAAGACATGATTGTTAGAATCATAATAATACCATTGTCCATCGACTTGGTTCTGACCATCGTTAAGAATAATATTTCCTTCATCATCTGTTTTTATCGTGTGTTGAGCAACAGTAGCTTCAACATTCTTACTTAACGATCCATTGGCAGCACCATAGTATTGTAACTGTTTGGTTGCTAAATTATATACCACACCTTTTTCTTGGGCACCGGTCCAAGAATTAAAGTAATAGGTCATACCCTTAATAGTTTGTTCACCATATAGCATACCCTTACTTTTGCTAATGTCTTGGTGATCAATTTCATAATAAACTTTGCGACCATCTGGTAGGTTAAAGAAGTCACTAACAATATTCCCATTTGTTGGATTAAAGTAGAACCATTTATTATTGATCTTTTGCTGACCAAATTGCATCTGGCCTTTGTCATTATAGTATACAGATCGGCCATCAGGTAAGCTGACAAAGCCAGTTTCCATTACTCCATCACCATCAAAGTAGTAATGATATCCACTAATTACTTGCTCACCAGTTGCCATCTCTGGCATAAAGTAATAAGTTTTTCCTTCAACCGTCTTAAAGCCAGATTCTTGAGCACCGGTCCACTGATTAAAGTAATAATATTTATCAGCTGCTTTTTGCATACCATGTAACATACCGGTGCCTGTACCATCATTATTCACTTGATAATATACGACACGACCATCTGGTAATGTATGCCAACCACGAATCGTATCACCTGTCCATTGGTTAAAACAATACCACTTACCAGATATCTGCTGTTCTCCATACTGCATTTGCCCATCGGCATTGTAATAAACAAGTCGGCCATCTGGAAGTGAGGTGAAACCTGTTCTCATTACCCCATTATTTCCAAAATAATACCAATGATCAGAAATTTTTTGTTCATTAAGTGCTAATTGTGGATTGAAATAATATGTTTTACCATCAACAACTTTAAAGCCAGTTTCACGCGCACCAGTCCATTGGTTAAAATAATATGCCGTGCCGTTTACAGTTGCCATACCATGCAGCATTCCGTTTCCAGTACCATCTTTATTAACTTGATAGTAAACAAGTCGATTATCTGGTAACGTATACCAACCAATAGCTACAGTACCATTCCATTGATTAAAGTAATACCAATTATTATTAATCTTTTGCTCACCATACTGCATCTGGCCATCACTACCATAATGTACTAAGCGGCCATCTTTCAAAGACACCCATCCAGTTACAGCTTTATTATCCTTTAGATAGTGCCAGTATCCTTTGACTTTACATTCACCATCTGGTAAACAAACATGGTCGTCAATTACTTGATAATCCTTACCATCAATTTGCACGGTGCCATTTTCAATCAAAGTACCATCTGCTAGGTCATAATATTGGAAATACTTACTTTCTCTATTTAAGAAAATACCTTTTTCTACTGCACCTGTCCATTGATTCAAAAGGTATTGTTTATTATTTATCTTTTGGATTCCATACAACATTTGACCTTGTTTATCATAATAAACTGTTCGGCCATCATTCAGTTTAACAAATCCAGTTTCTTCATGACCATCTGCCAAATTGAAATAATACCAATGATCATTAATCTTTTGTTCTCCATATTGCATTTGTCCATTAGCATTATAGTAAACAATTCTAGGATTTTCGGTATCATTTAATGTAACAAAACCAACGGCCATTTCACCATTTTCTCCAAAATAATACCAATGATTATTAATTCTTTTTTCACCGGTTACCATTTCGGGAGCAAAGTAGTATGTTTTTCCATTAATTGACTTGAACCCATTTTCTTGAGCACCAGTCCACTGATTGAAGTAATATACGGCATCCTTGACAGTTGCTACACCATGCAACATGCCATTGCCACCACCATTTGGATTTACATCATAATAGACTTGACGACCATCTGGTAATTTGTACCATCCTTTTACAACATCACCATCATCAGTCCTAAAATAAAACCAATTGTTATTAATTTGCTGTTCCCCATACAACATTTGGTTGTTTTTCAAATCATAATAAACAAGACGATTGCCTAATAATTTTTGCCAACCATTTAGGTAATTATCATTTTGATCTTTTAAATACCAATGGCCATCCATATAAACTTCGGTCGTGGTTTGAACATTTGTAGAGTTATCTTCCTTATTATTAGTTACTGATGTATCTGCAGTAGCTGTATTACTATTTGCAGTTGAATTACTGTTCGACTCAGTAGACTGTAATTCATTAGTAGCTGACGATGTCTTCGATGTATTAACTTCTGACATCGAACCAGTAGAATTTTTATCTTGATTATCAGCACTGTTAGCTTGACTAGTAGCATCATTAGATTCAGTGCTTTTAACTGTATTATCGCCTTGGTTATTTGCTGTAAAATTGCTTGCAGCAACAACTGAAGTAGAATTTGAACTTGTTGTTGGCACTGTTGAAGTAGTCAGAGATGTCTGAGCGGTTACATTGGTCTCGTCAGCATGTGCAATCTGCACGTTGCTTGCCAACAAACTAACAGCTGTAATTCCTGCTACAACCCATACTTTTCCACTCTTATACATTTTAAAATGCTTTTTCTGATCGATTGGCTTTTTCATAATAAACAGAATATCCCCCGAAATATTGAATTAAAGTAATAGTTTATACATTTTTTGATTTTATCACTCAAAAATTTTCAATTCAATGCAGGACAAGAGTCGTATACCGTTTAGTTAATAAGATTAATGTTTTGTCTTGGTTATTAATCATTAGTAATTACGAACTTCAATTATAAAATATAAAAAAATATATAAAAGAAAGCTCGCCAAATTTTGACGAGCTTTCTTTTATATAGATATTAGTTTCAGTTACTAGTCGAACTAGAGCTACTTGAAGAAACTACTTGTGCATTGCTTGGCAATGGTCCGCTCCAATCAGCATAAGTTGTTTGACCATTTTTGATTTGGCGATCCATACCATCACTATCAACATTGTGAACTACACCATTACTGTCAGTCCAAGTAGCAACATCATTTAAGCCTAGTTGGATGTTACTGCTACTTTGAGCTGAACTGCTTGCTGAACTACTATTGCTTTGACTTTCATCAGCTACTACAGAACTACTGCTAGAAGATTCACTGTTAGCCTTGCTAGATGAGGTCTTGCTTTTTGAAGATGAACTTGAAATTTTCTTTGCTTTAGTTGCATTCTTCTTTTTAACTACTTTACTTGAAGTAGTTTCACTCTTAGACGAACTCTGTGAAGATTTAGAACTGTTTCCACATCCCGCCATTAAAAATGTCATACCAAAAATCATGAAAATAGCCATTAAACTATTTTTTACTTTTTTCATTATTAGATTAACTCCTAATTTAAACGCTTAATTACAATTATTAAGTATTATATCAAATAATGTTAGTGACGCAAGTTATTAGGCATGCTATTTCTAACTAAAAACCTGTTCCATAACCATCCTTCTATAAAGATAAGCAATTCTAAAACAATTAAAAATGTATACTTTATACTACGACTAATTGTAAAAGGAGATTCAACAACACTAGCAACAATACCAATATAATAATTTTTATGTTTTTCTATATGTTTTTGGAAAAGATCTATAGAACTATTTTTTTGTAAATAAATAGTTTCATTATTATTTCCAGTATTTTCAACTATAATTTTATAACTTCCTTTTTTTCCGTTTTCTGTTAAAGTATGCGTTACTGGATTTACTTTCTTACCATTTATAGTTACTTTCACATTGTCAGCCCAAACACCATCTACATACCATTGCTTGAAAGTATTATTAACTTGAATCCATTCAACTAGTTTCTGATGAGGTTTTAAATTATATTCTGTTTTCCTAAAGAAATTTTGTCCCATAACAATTCTAGTATTATTCTCTGAAACATAATTTTTTTTGTATGAAAGTCCCCATCCTACAATCGTTGCAATGCAACCCAAAGCAATTATAATATTTAGACTCTTCTTCGAAGTATTTTCTTCTTGAACATGATTAGCTAATTCATTTAATCCAAAAGTTCCTATTAAAATCATTGGAATTATTACAATATATGCATATCTCTCTTGTACCTCCCACAATAATGTGTGAAATAAAAATATGCCAAGAAAATATAAAGCCGCTAAGTTTAATATACTTTCATTTTCAGAGAACTTTTCTAAAAAAATTACATGAATAGATTTTATAAGCATCCCTAAAACAATTAATATATAAAGCGATTGGCTCCACATAAATAAAAATATCCTCTTTTGACCAAAAATGTAATTATAAATAGTATTCCATTGTCTTAGTATAGTAAACTCTCTATGCTCAATTCCAATAGTTCCCATTGACCATTGAATATTTATCTTATTCCAATATAGTTTTAAGATTTCTAAAAATCTTGAATTTTTAATTGTATTAGATATAAGTTGCTTATCATGCTTATCTTTTTGTTCTTTAGTTTTAAATCTACCTGTATCATTATAGGTATCATTATTTACAGTTCCATTTGTTGATTTATTATATCCAACAGCAACCCAATACGTATAAGGAAAATCAGATTTCTTAGGGGCTTTTTCATTATTCTTCACTGCAGATAAGCCTAAGGAAAAAACAACCATTAATAAAGCAAAAAAACTTATAGTACTAACTTTTTTTATCCAATTTAATTTTTTCAAGCTAAAAATCAAATATATAAAAATAGCAATACTTAAAATAATTGCATTTGTCTTATTAAAATATGCCAAACTTGCAAATAAGCTTGAAATTGACATAAATAATAGATATAGGCTACTTTTCCTTGTTTCGACCATTTTAGTTAAGAAATAAATACTTAACATGCCAAACATTAAAGCACCAACATCAGTGTAAACAAAAAGAGCTGTGATCCATAATGGCGAAAATACATTTACAACTAAAAAATATAAATTTTGAATCCTTTTATCCGTAATTGATTTAATTATTAAATATCCAGCTAGAACAGCTATATCTATAGAAATAAAATTAACAATATTATAAATTAAAGATGCATGAACGTTTCCTCCTAACATTGATACAACCTTTGAAAGAAGTATTGCTGCACCTGCATTAGGACCAAATTTAAAATAAGGCGCCCATTCTTTACTACCTGAAACTAGGCTACTGATTTGTAAACGCATATCAAAATCATCTACACCTTGTGCGCCTTGTAATTTAATAGATAAATATATCTGCATAAATAATTGCAAGAAAAGAAAAATAATAATTATAATTCTTTTCCTTTTGTCACTAGAGTTCATAAAACCATCTAGTATAAATATTCCAACTAATAAAACAATACTAACTATAACAAATAATAATGTATCAATTGGAAAGATAAATCCTCTACTATGCCCTGGCAAAAACAAACTATTTATAAAAATAACTGCTGAAGCTAATCCTACTAATATCCAAATAAACTTCCAAAAAACTAAATAAATATTTTCTTTTTTCAAATTACTCACCATAATTAAAATTTTCTAGAATAATTTTCATACTCTATATTAAATCTCGGCCTATGTTTAACTTCTGTAAATACTTTGCCTATATATTCACCAATTACACTAACAGATATCAGTTGAACTCCTCCCAAGAACCAAATAGATATCATTAGTGAAGACCATCCAGGTACAATACTCCCTTGTATTTTTTCTACAAGCGTATAAATCATTAATACAATGCTTATCAACATTACAATAATACCTATAGACATTATTAGATGAATTGGAGCTATTGAAAATGATGTAATACCATCTAAGGCAAAATGAACCATCTTTTTTAAAGGATATTTAGACGTCCCAGCATACCGCTCTTTCCGTGGATAATATACCTTAGTTGAATTGTAACCTATAAGAGGTACCATCCCTCTTAAAAAAAGATTTCGTTCTTTATAATTTAACAAAGTTTCCGTTGCACGTTTACTCAACAGACGATAATCAGCTGAATCAGGGACTAAGTTAACTCCCAACCTCTTCATTAAATCATAGTACATTAAAGCAGTGTGTTTCTTAAAAAAAGAATCAGTATCTCGACTATTTCTTACCCCATAAACGACATCATACCCTTCAAGAAATTTATCTACCATTTTATAAATAGCATTAACGTCATCCTGAAGATCTGCATCAATCGTAATGATCATATCAGAATGCTTCACAGCTAAACTCATTCCCGCTAACAATGCATTTTGATGTCCATAGTTACGAGTAAACTTAATACCGGTAACATAGTCATATTTACTACTATAACTATTAATAATTTCCCATGTTTTATCTTTGCTACCATCATTAACAAATAATAGCTTACTATTTTTATCTATTTTATTTTTCTCACTTAAGTTAATTAGTATCTGTCCCAATTCTTTTATTGTTTCAGGTAATACTTCTTCCTCGTTATAACAAGGTACAACAATAGTTAACAAGTTTCCATTATTCATATCATTATCACCATAAGCCTATATCATTGACTAGAGATTTTTATTCACATAAAAAAGCCTAACATTATTTTTCTTATTCGTGAATGGATTTAAATAAGATTAATTATATTAGACTCATATTTTATTATATTTTTAACTATTCTTCATTTCCGGTTTCTTTGTTAAAAAAGTAGGTTTTACCATTAATAATTTGTTTTCCGTACTGCATCTGCCCTTGTTCATTATAGTAAACAATTCTACCATCCGGCAATTTTACAAATCCAACTTGCATGGAACCATCACTGCCAAAATAATACCAATACCCGTTTATATATTTCTCAATATTTTTTTTCAATGCTCCCGTATTTTCATCAAAATAGTAAACTTTATTATTAATTATTTGTTTACCATGAAACATACCTTGACCATTGCCACTATTGTCAACATCATAGTAAACTTGGCGACCATCTGGTAGCTTATACCAACCATTGGCTGTCTTGCCTGTTGTTGGATCAAAGTAATACCACTTTCCATCAATCTTAGCTTCACCATGATACATCCGTCCTTGACTATTGTAGTTGACCAAACGGCCATCTGACAATGTGTACCAACCAGTTTTAGCTGCCCCATCTGAGCCAAAGTAGTACCACGAACCATTAATCTCTTTTTCAGTGTTTTTAATCATCGTTGGACTGAAATAGTAGTACTTACCATTAACATTCTTCAGACCACTTTCTTTCGTCCCATAATCAACATTGAAGTAGTAATATTCATTACCAACCTTCTTCATCCCATGTAGCATGCCTTGACCATTGCCACTATTGTCAACATCATAGTAAACTTGGCGACCATCTGGTAGCTTATACCAACCATTGGCTGTCTTGCCTGTTGTTGGATCAAAGTAATACCACTTTCCATCAATCTTAGCTTCACCATGATACATCCGTCCTTGACTATTGTAGTTGACCAAACGGCCATCTGACAATGTGTACCAACCAGTTTTAGCTGCCCCATCTGAGCCAAAGTAGTACCACGAACCATTAATCTCTTTTTCAGTGTTTTTAATCATCGTTGGACTGAAATAGTAGTACTTACCATTAACATTCTTTAGACCACTTTCTTCTGTACCAGAACCTACGTTGAAATAGTAGTAATTGCCTCCAACTTTTTGCATACCATGCAACATGCCTTGACCATTACCATTATCATCAACATCATAGTAGACTTGGCGACCATCTGGTAGCTTATACCAGCCTTGCACCATTTTTCCAGAAGTTGTATCAAAGTAATACCATTTATTATTGATTAATTGTTCCCCATATTGCATTTGCCCTTGGCTATTATAATAAACAATTCGTTCTTCCGTCTTATCTAATAATTTTATAAAGCCGGTCTGCATAACACCGTTGGTATCAAAATCATACCAATAATTATTAATATGTTTCTCGCCAATAATCATTTGAGCGGTATCTGTATCAAAATAATATTTCTTACCAGATACTGTTTGCCACCCTGTTAAGAACTCACCTTTAGTTGCATCATAGTAGTATGAACTACTGCCAATCTTATAAATGCCAGTAGTATACCCTTTAGTATTAACTGATCCATCAGAGTCTAACTGAACGGTATTGTTACCATCCGAAATACTACTTACACCTGTTTTCAGCGCACCAGTTGCTAAATCATAATACTGTAATTGCTTAGTGTTTTGGTTATAAATTAATCCTTTTTCTTGAATCCCGGTATTAACATTGTAGTAATAGTTACGGCCATTGATCGTTGTTTCACCAAGTGCCATAGCGCCAGATACTGTATTGAAATAATACTTGTTATTATTAATAGTCTGACTGCCATATTGCATTTGGCCCTGTGCATTATAATAAACGATACGACCATCTGGTAATTTGGTAAACCCAGTAGCCATAGCGCCACTCGTTTTATCAAAATAGTACCAATAGCCATTAGTGTTTTGCTCGCCATATTGCATTTGGCCTTGACTGTTGTAATAAACAGTTCGACCATCTGAAAGGCTTTGAAAACCAGTTTGACGAACTCCATTTTTGTATAGGTACCAATAACCATTTTCTTGCTTTTCACCGTTTAAACTCATGTAAGTGCTAAACATTCCCATATCAATGGAGCCATCATAGCCATTAAAACTATCAGTATACTGCCAAGCACCATAGTCCGAATTCAACATAGTATTTTTCCAGTAGTCATAGTAGTAAGCAGCGATCCACGTCTTACTATGTCCAACCGTTGAACTGACATTGTACGTTTGATCATAGCTATAACTGGCATAAACACCATGGTTAGTATAACCTCGACGGCTCAACTCATTCCAAAATTCATTTAAAAGCGCAGCAATGTTGGAGCGTTTAGTCACATTGTCTTCCATATCAGCAATCATCAGCGTACTACCATCTAAGCCATAAGAACTGGCAACATTGGCATAATGATCGGCCTCGGCAATGGCTGATGCTGAATCAGTGAAAACTGCATAGTCATAGGTTGCAACTGTCAAGCCTGCTTCTTTGGCATTGTTAATCTGCGTTTGTGCATATGGATTTGTATATGTAGTACCCTGGGTCAGCTTAACGATAACATATTTAACGCCTAGACTCTTAAGCCAGGAGTAAGTTCCCACACTCATGGCACCTTGATATGAAGAAACATCAATTGCATCAGCTGAGGTACTGTATGCAGCCAAAGCTTGTAAGGCAATTTCTTGATCAGTGTTGGTAACAACCACTGCTGTGGAAGATGCTGCCACTGCTGAAGACTCACTACTATCAGTTACCAAACTGCCGTTCTGACTTTCATCGTTAGTGACAGTCGCTGTACTTTCTGAACTGCTTTTACTTAAATCTTGTGATGATGTAGTCTGCTGTGCAGTAGTACTGTCTTGTGTTGAAGAAGCTGTATTAGATGTAGTACTGGTTTGTGTATCAGAAACTGATGAGGAAGTATTTGTCCCTATTGCTGCTGATTCGTCATTTTCACTACTGCTGCTTGTAACTTGCGAGGATGAGGCACCACTCGCACTATTAGTTGATGCGGAAGTTGAAGTCAGTACTACAGATTCGGTATTAGCATCGTTAGCCGTAGCTTGTGACACGCTACTGTTACTAGTTGTTGTAGCATCAGCTTGTGCAGTACCAGAATGTAAAATTAATCCAAAACTAAGTGCCGTTAACGTAATTCCAGAAAAAAGCGTCCATTTTTTTAAAGTTTTCTGCTGTGCACTTTGGTATGCTTGTACTTTTTGACGTTCGTTATTCAAATCTTTCCTCCAAATTAAAAATCCACAAAAATTCAAATTTTCTTAAAAAAAGGGGGCTTCCTTAAAAGCTCCCCTTTTTCTGTTTAGTTGCCCAACAAAGTCAATGGATTAATCCATGTTCCATTGTTGTTAAATGAGTTTGCCAAGGCAACATTAAAGTTCTTTTGACGAGTAATTCCCAAATGCAAGTGAGCCGTCGTTCGTCCACCGATAACATCACCAACGTTAACCTGTTGACCAACGCTTACCCAAATATTAGAACGACTGCTGAAAGCTTCTTGGTAAACGGTCAAATATTCGCCAGTATCAATCAATACGTACCAGTCCAGACCTGAAGCATAACCGATTCCCGTAACTATCCCCTTGTGAACCGCATGGACTTCATAGCCTGGATGATCAATTGAACCAAAGTCAAGACCATCATGGAAACCATTCAGTCGGAACTCACCACCTGCATTTACACCAAATAATTGTGCTCCCGTGAAATGACCACGACCATCAGCTGGGAATGGCCATCCCCATGTATCCTCTACACCATCTGAGCCAAAAGTATGCTTAGTCCCATCAATATAGTGCGTACCAGTGTACATTGCACCAGTAACTAAATCAAAATAGTACGTATTATTATTAATGTTTTGCCAACCTTTTACCATATGGCCTTGTCCATCATAATAAACAGTACGACCATCGTTCAAATTAATAAATGTAGAAATTGCTTCAGCACCATTACCTTTATCAAAGTAGTACCAGCTTCCGCTAATCTGCTTTTCACCATGAACCATGTGTCCTTGATCATCATAGTACACTACTCGACCGCCATCAAGATTGATAAAGCTTGAAATAGCTTCAGCACCAGTCCATTTATCAAAGTAATACCAGTTGCCATCAATCTGCTTTTCACCATGGACCATAATTGCAGTATCTGGAGCGTAATAAACGGTTCGGTTACCTGATACGCTCTGGAAACCGGTCTTAAGTTTCTTAGCTGATGCATCGTACAGATACCAATTGCCATTAACTTGATTCTCACCATTTAAGAGTGAAATATTTCCTTCACTATCTAAAACATACGTTTTCCCGTCAATAGTAACAGTTCCCTTACTCAACGAACCGTCTTTTTCTCCATAATATTGTAATACCTTCTTATTAGCATTATACACGACGCCAGTTTCTTTTCCGCCGTTACAAATACTAAAATAATAGGTTTTTCCATTAATGGATTGTTGTCCATACAACATTTGTCCCTTATTGTTATAGTACACCGTTCTGCCATCCTTCAGAGTGACAAAACCGGTCTGCATTGCACCATCACTGCCAAAGTAGTACCAATAGCCATTCATTAATTTTTCGCTGTTTTTCAGAACTGCTCCCGTACCATTGTCCAATGAATACGTCTTGCCATTAATGACTTGAAGTCCATGCAACAT
>OLOY01000990.1_pt1 | contig 13608 bp, 10 predicted proteins | sample 1672771 | NCBI WGS metagenome assembly OLOY01 (sample SAMEA3136722, study PRJEB25190) | human gut metagenome
TTTGGTTTAGTTGCTTGTGGAGAGCAAGACAAAGAGAAGCTTGAGGAATATATTACGGAATTACATAAAAAATACAAACACAAACAGAACAGAGATTAAAAAAGTGGATATTTCGTTGGCAATGGAAGAGGCAACGGAAAAAATACTTTTATGAGAACCGATTTCCTTTCCGATGCATCTAATTAGTGTAAAAGTAAACATGAGTAGTAATCCGGCTGGACAAAAGGAGAAGACAAAGTTATGACAAAAGATGTATTTATTAAGGAGGTTCGGGATGCAGAAGCCATGCTGTATCATATATCAAAGTCCATTCTGAAGAATGACTCTGATTGTGGGGATGCTGTGCAGGAAACAATTCTTAAGGCATATGAAAAACTTCCCACTTTAAAGAAAGAAAAATATTTCCGAACATGGATCACAAGGATATTGATCAATGAATGCAAAGGGATTCTTCGGAAAAGAAAAAATGTTATTCCATATGAAGAATATATGGACAATATGAGGCTGACTGAGGAGGACAGATACAGTCATCTGTATATGGCGATTATGGAACTTCCGGAGGATTTGAGGATTTTGGTAACATTGTATTATTTAGAAGGATTTTCATTGAAAGAGATCAGTGAGGCTCTGGATATTCCGGAAGGAACGATTAAAAGCAGACTTTCCCGTGCGAGAGAATTTTTGAAAGCACAGTTATCTGATGAAGAAGAGAAAAAACCGATGACTGGTAAAAACAGCAAACTATCAAAGAGAATAACAGGAAAGGGGAAAATGTCATGTTAGAGAACAAATGGAATAATATAGCACCGGAAGTACCACAGGATTTTCATAATAAATTTGAAGATACACTAAAACAGATTGAACAGGCGGATTCAGTTGATAAAAAATACAAAAGAAAAAAAATCAGTGGCCGATTATTGATTGCAGCAGCAGTAATTTGTACTGGTATGGCTGTTACTGTGGCTGCAAAAGAGTTCTTTAAATGGAATGATTACCTGGTGAAAAGACTGGAGCCATCGGAGGAACAGCAGGAGACACTGCAGGAATCAACTTATATTCAGAATATAGACCAGTCTGTAACACAAAATGGTGTGACGGTTACCCTGACAGATTCTATTCAGGATCAGGGATTCCTGTATGCTTTTTTTGAAGTGAAAACAGATGACAGTATTTCTATGACTGATCATACTTCTTTTGAGGAGATGACACATTTTAAGATCGATGGAAAAGAAGTATATGCAGTGGACGATAACAGATTTGGAAGTTTCAATACTGGGGTAGGACAGGATGTGTTGCTAAAAACAGATCAAAATTCTGCACATCTTAAACATTTTAACGCCTGTATATCTTATGACAGTGATTATGATCTGAGTAATAAAACAGTAGAAATCACATTAAAGAATCTTACGGAGGAAGGAGATTATGATACGACTGTTATTACAGATGGAACATGGGATTTTAAATGGACTCTGGGTGCAGTAAAGCCTCCGACAACTCTGGAAGTGAACCGGAAATGTGATTTTGGAGGTTATGAAATCACAGTGAAAAAAATGGAAGTAACGCCCCTTTTATGGTCATTATATCTTGATTATGATGAAGCTATGAAGGTGTATGAAGATGAGAAAAACAAGTTTGAGTATGCAGGTACGGACTATGGCATGGATCTTTATGCCAGAACTAGTATTGACCAGGTGCGTTATAAAGATGGAACGGTTTTAACACTTGATATGACCATGGGAGGCATCGCTGGCGGTGGAGAAAAACAGGATAAGGAAAAAGGTGTCATGATCATCAGAAACAGCTTCCCGCAACTGGTTGATGTAGATAACCTGCAGGCGGTACATTTTGGGAACATTGACCAGTGGCTTGAAGTGCGGGAATAAAGGTTTTTTCGGTGATACAGAAAAATCCTCCCATAATTAGATAATGAAAAAATACAAAAAGAACCGATACAAGGTCTTTGCAAGACTGATATCGGCTCTTTTTGGCTAAATCTGCCAACTGTAAAATTTTGTTTATATATTAACGCATCCTGTTTATGTACAGGAAACGGATTCTAGCGTATACTGAAATTATTGATTACAAGGTCTGCATAAACTGCAAATACAGATTCCGGGTTATATCCGGAAGCCATATTTTGCACTTACCGGTAAAATCTGTAATAGTTGGCATAAAAGTTCATTACATATTCGATATAAGCTTTAAATCTTTTCATTGTCTGTTCCTCCTCTTTACGGGGAACATGCACTGGGGCTTTTGAAAAACCAGCTCCGTTATACCAGGGAGGAAAATATTTCCTGTGTGGGAGGCGGCATTTATCCCAACATGCTTTGTGCGCATCCACCGTTCCAGATCGATGGGAATTTTGGCTTTGCAGCTGCAGTTGCAGAGATGCTTATCCAGAGCAGGAAAGGGCATATCCTGTTGCTTCCGGCACTTCCGGATGAATGGAAGGACGGAAATGTCCGGGGAATGAAGGCACAGGGTGACATCACAGTTGAGTTTGAATGGAGAGAGGGCAGGATACACAGGGTTCGCCTCTGTTCTTCCCATGAGCAGAAAGTAACGCTGGAATGCAATGGAATTTCGAAAACAGTATTTTTAAAACCTGATGGGACAGAGGATATGATTTTTGATTGATCTGTCCTGAGGGGCTGGAATCATTGGCAGCCGTATCATGTAAAAATACATGGTACGGCTGTTTTTAGTACCTGGAATATTTTATAGCACCTTGACTGATAATCATGAAAAGCATGAAAGTGTTCAAACTAATCTTTTGGAGATTTTCTGAGATTGTTAAAAAAAAAGTGCAACTTTTTTGGGAGTTTGCACGTCTAATAAGTAGAAGCACATAAAGAAAAGCTTTTATACAATATTTCCTGATGACCGGTCTGATATAGGAGAAAGGAGACGACAATGAATGAGATTTTGATACGAAAAGCAAAGAAAGGCGATAAAGATGCTTTTTGTCGGCTTATAGATGAGAATGTACAGAGTATGTACAAGGTTGCAGCAGCATATCTGAAAAATGATGAAGATGTTGCGGATGCAATACAGGATACGATTCTTTCCTGCTATGAAAATCTAAAAAGTCTGAAACAGAACAGATATTTCAAGACATGGATGATCCGAATTCTGATCAATAAGTGCAAGGACATGATACAGAAGAAAAAGCTGGTTACTTATACGGATCAGATGCCGGAAACGCCTTTTCACGAAGAAAAATATGCAGCAATGGAATGGATCCAGGCCTTAGAGCCATTGGACAGTAAATACCGCTTGGTTGTTCTTCTATACTATATGGAAGGATTTGGTATCCGGGAAATCAGTGACATTCTGGATATGAAGGAAAGCACTGTAAAATCTCGTCTTTATCGTGGCAGAAAACAGATTGCAGAGATGTATGGATATAAGGTTAAGGAGGGACGTGCCTAATGATGACTTTAAATTATAATGAGAAAGACTTCCAGAAAAAACTTCAAAAGGATATAGAAATGCCGGAAATCGTGCATGAACATATTAATCAGGCATATCGTTTGATTGAAAATAACGCTGTTTTACAGAAAAAAGCATCAAAGGATCCATATCATTGGATGAAAAGTGGAGGCAGGATAGCAGGAGGGATGGCAGCGGTACTGGCAGTAGGATTTGTATTCTGTGCAATCAATCCGGTAATGGCAAAGAATATCCCGGTTGTAGGAGGACTCTTTGAAATTTTACAGGATAATGTGAGTTTCTTTGGTGACTTTTCAGATCATGCAACAACTTTGGAAGCTGTTGATGGAACGAAGACAGATAGCAGTGAAACAGACGGAGCCAAGACAGATCATGCCAATAATGATGCTATTTACACTAAGACAGCAGATGGGCTGACAATTACATGTTCTGAGGTATATGCAAACAGCCAGGCAATTTATGTGACTATGCAGTTTAAAAGTGATAAACCGTTCCCAGAAACAGAAACTGGGGCGGAAAGTGGAACACCAGTCATTGATCTGAATATGACAGGGGGTGTGGACTTTAATTCAGAGGCTAGCCCGGTAATTGACGGTCAAGTGGAAGGAAAATTTCTGGATGATAACACCTATGCATGTATTTTCCGTTATGATTTGGCTGAAGCCGCAAAAGATTATACGGAATATAATGAGAAATACAATGAAATGACACAGCAGGTAATGGATGAGATGGGAATAACTCAGGCGGACTTAGATGATCAGACGGATGAAGGTTATGCGCTGCTGGAAGAGTTTATCAATAAAGTATCTGAGCGTGGTGGAGCATATCAGAAGTACATTAAAGAAATTGATATTCCAGATACCTTTAACCTGCATCTGGATATTACCAAGGTAAGAGGACTGGAAGCAAACTATCAGTGGTCAGAAGAGGATGAGAAAAAATATGGAACGGATGCTGGCTACTACAAATATGAAGGTGACTGGAGCTTCGATATCCCGGTTACGGTAGATGATTCCCAGACAGAAGTATTGGAACTCAATGATACAAACGATGCAGGTATTGGACTTAAATCGGTGATTCGTACTCCATATGAATTGACGGTAAATGAACTTTATAAGGAAGGTTCCAACAGTGATTGCTTTATGGTAGCTCTTGATGCCAATGGAAACACACTTCCGTACAATGAATCTACTGGAAACTGTAATAACTTCGCAATTCAGGACAGAGATATTTCTACGGTAGACATTTATTTTCTGGATTATGTCCAGTATATGGATGAGCTGAAAGGCCAGCAGAATTTTGATAATCCTACGAAAGAGGATGGACAAAAATGGAAAAAACTTCTGGAGGAGAATGCGAAGTACCATAAGACATTGCATTTTGACAATGACAATGTAAAAAACTAGTTGATATAAAAGAAAGATGAATAAGATATGAGACAAAAAGAAGTGATGGGGCAATCAATAAGAACTTCAAAATCGGCAAGACCCGGAACAATTACTTATGTGCCGATAGACAAGTCTGAATTCAGATCTACTGTATCTTCAGACAAAAAGAAAAACAAAATTATGAAAATAGTTGTAATGCTTATAGTGATGATTTTGGTTATGAGCTGTTGTGTGTATGCAGGTATATCTTATTATTACTCATATCACTTCTTTTTGGGTACGACCATCAATGGAATTGACAGTTCAAATAAGACAGCTTATGAAGTTGAGCAGGAGATTGCAGGGAAAAAGGATAACTATGTTATTCAGGTAAGTGCAAGGATGCAGGAACCTCAGACTATTACAGGTAAAGACATTGATTATCAATATGTATCCAGCGGGGAAATCCTTCAGCTGCTGAAGACTCAGAAACCATGGGAATGGATCAGAGGTTTTTTTGAAACGAAAAATTATATGGTTCAAGAAGAGACTGTTTTCAGTCGGGAAAAGCTGGAGGAACAGGTAAGTTCATTAAATTGTGTCAAAAAAGAGAATCAGATAGCACCGGAAAATGCGTATGTAAGTTTTGCTAATTCAGAATTTACTATTGTGCCAGAGACAGAAGGCAGTGAATTAAATGCCAGGGAAGCTTATCAGATGATAAGCGGAGCAATTGATAATGAGGCGGCAGATGTAGATCTGGGAAGCAATCCAAAGGCTTATAAGGAAGCAGATGTGACGAGAGATAGTTCAGAACTTCAGAATATGGTAAATATGTATAATAGCCTGGCAAAAGCAAATATCACATATACATTTGGAGATGAAACGGTAACACTTGACGGGAATACCATCAAAAACTGGCTGCAGTTTGACGAGAAAGGGCAGCTGCTCCAGAATGATGAAGCCTTCCGGCAGCACGTAGTGGATTATGTGGCACAGCTTGCAGCAGATCATGATACAGTTGGCACTGAAAGACAATTTCAGACCACAAGCGGAAGGACTGTGTATGTATATGGCTCAGCCTATGGATGGAAGATTGATCAGGACAAGGAAGCAGCACAGCTCATGCAGGAAATTCAATCAGGAACCCAGACAACCAGGGAACCGGTATATTCTATGAGAGCAAATGCACATGGGATCAATGATCTCGGAGATACATATATAGAGGTAGATCTTACAGAGCAGTATATGTGGTATTATCAGAATGGAAATATTATTTTTCAATCAGAAATCGTATCCGGACTGCCAGGTGATCCGGATAGAAAAACACCCCCTGGAATATTCACACTGAATTCAAAGAGCAGTCCGTCTGTGCTGCGAGGTGAAATGACAGCAAATGGAACATATTCTTATGAACAGCCGGTAACGTACTGGATGCCATTCAATGGAGGAATTGGATTTCATGATGCAGACTGGCAGCCGTATTTTGGTGGTGACAGATATCTTACAGGTGGTTCTCATGGATGCATCAATCTTCCCCCGGAAAATGCCGGGCAGCTTTATAGTCTTATTCAGTATGATGTCCCGATAATTTGTTTTTACTAATTCTATATTCAAGATGTACAGGACAGGAGCTAAGTTGTAATGCTGTTGGCTCCTGTTCTTCATTGCCCTTTGTGTTCTGCCAGACGGCTTTAATTAATATGTTTTCAATCTGCCGGAGAGAATTATGCCGTGTATTAAAATTAGGTAATGTAATTGAAGAAAAGATATGATATCATATGGGTAACAAATTGAACTGTGTGTGGAGGTGATGGTTGTGAAGAAAAAAGTGACAATAGTGTTGGTCATTATTAGTATTGTTGCTATAAGTACAATGATTATGTTTTCAAGATATAACTCTTCAGAAGCCTGTCGAAAAGCAAATGCCGCGATACAGTGGGATTGTTCTGTAACCTGTGCGGAAGAGTTAACGCCTGATTCTTATGTAATTACATATTCTGATGCAAAAATTTTATCCAAAACAGGCGTGTTGACGGTTCAGAACAGAAACGATTTTGACATTATTGTGCATCTACTCTGCGAAGGAGAACAGGAACTCGTATCTGGCAGTATTCCTGCGGGTGGCTGCTATTCTTTTCTGAACGTTACAGATAAAGAATACACGGTAGGTATCCATGCTGATGTTGATGAAAATACGGATATAAAAGTATTTGTATATGACGGAAAAGACACCGAACCATATACAAGATAATTGATAAGACAAAGGAATATTGAAAAAAATATTCGCAGATATTTTGGGATATGAAGTTCAGAAATGGATAATGGATTTGGAAGCATTAGGAATTCACTCATATGACTTGGATGATCTGGCACAAACACAGAAAACACTCCACTGCCGATAAAAAAGGCAGCTTTTCCCTATATCTACACGCCATAGGTATCGAAAACCTATGGCGTTTTTTATAAAATTTTTTTCTTGAAAGCAAATGGCTGTTTTTCAAGTCTAATAATTATAAGAAGAAAAGGAGGTACTTTATGGATGCTTTAATAACAGAGGCTAAAAATGGAGATAAAGAAGCATTTGTCAGATTAATCCGGATGAATAAGCAGAGCCTGTATAAGACTGCCTGGATTTATCTTCGGGATGAGCAGGACATTGCAGATGCCCTGCAAAATACAATCCTATCCTGCTATGAAAATATACAGAGACTGAGAGAATCGAAGTATTTTAAAACCTGGCTGATGCGGATCCTTATAAATGAGTGCAAGGACATTCTCCGCCAAAAGAACCATGCAGCAGAACTGGATGATTTTGCAGAAGGTGTACATTGTGAAGAACTGAATCTCTGTGAATGGAAACAATTGCTTTTATGCCTGGATGAAGAAAGTAGGAAAATCGTGGAACTCTATTATTTTGATGAGTTTTCAGTTAAGGAAATCAGTGCCCTTCTTGAAATGAACAGCAATACCGTATCAACCAAACTTTCCCGGGCAAGAGCAAAATTAAAAAAGGTGATCAGGAGGTGAGACTATATGAAAGAAATCAGAAGGATTTTAAAAGAAGAAACTGCAATACCGGAAAATATTGATAAAGCCATGGAAGATGTTCTGAGCGGAATTTTAAATTCCCCAGACGAGAAAACAACGGGGGCTTTAAGTAAAAAAACAAATGGAGAAAGAACGAAAAATTCAGGAAATAAGAAAAAAATAATTCGGATTCTTCTTCCGGTAGCTGCTATATTAGGAGTTAGTACTGGCGTACTTGCAACAAATATCGGACGACTGTATAAAGAACTTGAACAACAGGGGGTCGCTGAACAGGAGGTAGCTCAAATGGTTGTCACAGAACCTGAGTCAACTGCAGAAAATGTGGAAAATATTACTTCTTATCCAATAACTCCCGAGACGGTCGATTGGAATCAGTCCATGCTGACTGTTAAAGAAGCGTATTTTGATGGCGGCGGTTTAAGTTTTCTCGGAGAACCTTCCAATGAGGCAAAGAATTATATGATCACTTGCCGTGATCATGCAACGGTGAATGGAAAAGATGCACTGGCTTCTTTAAATAAAATAGAAGGAGAAGATCTTTATTATGGGCATATTACTTTGTATGATGACGCTTTGATTGAGAAAATATTAAAAGAAGATTCTGAAGTAGAACTTTCCATGACTATTCAGGCATATCCTGTTTATGACGGTAAGATTTATTATACCTGGAAAGACACTGAAGCTTACGAAAAGATTTTTAAAATTGGTTCTTTTACAGATTCAGAAGGAAAGGTTTCTTATGCACTTCCTGCGGAGGACGTTTACAGAGGATATACGCCTCAGACTCTTACGTTAACCCTTCCATTAAAGGATGAAGTAAAGGATATCATTGAAAAATATAGAAAAGAAGGGAAATTGCAGGCTGCTGACACCGGAATAGAACCATCTTCGGGCGAGAGTACGCAGAACACAACAGATTTGGAAAGTTCGTCAAATACTACGAGTGTAAATGAAAAATATGATCCGGAGAAAACAATATTGCAGGTAAAGGAAAACCATGTAACAGCTTCTCTGCCAGGGAAATCAGGAACCCTTACAATAGAAGCTGATATTACCGGAAATACTGATGACGTTTCAAAGGGAGTTCTGAAAAAATGCAATATATCAGAGAAAGACATCTGCTCCTGGTTTGGTGGGAAAGATGGATGGGAAAAATCTGTAACAGATGAAACGGTCTGGGAAAATAAAGAAAAAGGACTGCAGTTATTTATTTCGGATGGGATGATAGAGTGTGATGGATTAAGTGAAAAAAATCTGGGATTTTTAGGCGAGAATACGGAAGATGAGAAACTAAATATTATAAATCAACTGTTTTCCAAAGCTGATTTAGCTGGAACTTCTGTAAGAAAATCAATTAGCAACATGACGGAAGGATATGATTATTACGATACAGAAGTTATGTTGAATGGAATACCGACAGGTGGACTTTCCCAGTATCATTACCAGGGAAGCGCAGGATTTGGTCTCAAGCCTGAAGACTGTTATTTCAAAATACCGATCCCGCTTCAGGTGAAAGAGAAAGAAACAGTCACTATGCTTCCCATGGAAGAAATTATGAAATCGGTGGAACAATATGTAAAAGAAGGAAAAATCGGATTTTTTACGGAAGAGGACACGACGGAGAAAACAGAACCAATCACGATTCCAGTTACGAAAATCCGTCTGAAATATTATATTGATGAAACTGCAGATGGAATTGTTTACAGACCTGTATGGAGTTTTTGCTGTCCTTACCAATGGAAGGATTCACCAGAAGAACAGGAATTGTTTTATATAGACGGAGAAACCGGAGCTTTGATCCGGGACGCATTCGGATGGTAGACATGAAAAACAAATTTTATGGGGAACATGACCATGGATGATGCTATAGCTTCTAAGGCAAAGCTTTCGTCATAGGCCTTGCATCTGCTTGAAGATAGTTAAGAATAGTTAAGGTACAGTTAAATGAACAGGTAAGAATTAAATGTTATTGTATAAGTACATTCTAAGAGATAACTCTTAGAAAATAATACATAAGGAGAAAAGTAAAGGAGCATTTATGAAAATAAAATGTACGTTCCATATTGCAATAGCATTCATTCTTATTCAGCTTACGGATGAATTTAGTATAGCATTTGCATATGGGATATGTGAGAAGAATCCATATGTGAGAATTCTATATGTGACATTTGCGATTTTGAGCCTGCTGACCATGATATATTTATATACGAAGTATATTATAAGAATTCAAATGCAGGATTTGTTTTTAGGAATGCCGCTTCCGAAAAAAAAGTGGTGTATAACAGCGGTATTAATGCCGGTATTAATATGCCTTTTTTATATATTTTTTACAAAGGGAACATTTGAAAAAGGAAACCTTACATATAAAGAAATCATAGATGTAGTTACAATTTCTATTTTATCATCAGGTATTAAAGCGGCAGTAACAGAAGAAATTGTCTTTCGTGGTATGATTTTAAGACTGCTTCAGAATACTTTTGGAAAGAAATGTGCAGTGTTTGTTTCAAGTTTTTTATTCGCTGTTTATCATTTTGATGGGATTGATACTTCTGATATAAAAAAAGTAATTATGATGATTATTTCTGTTGAAATTGCAGGAATTGCATTGGCACTTGTTACAGAGCAGACAGGTTCTATATGGTCTTCGGTTATGATTCATTGTCTGTATAATATTCTATCAGGAGAAAGCCAGATCTTTCATATTGATGTGGCACAGAACTTTCCTGCAATATGGATGTATACTGTAAACAGTAAAAATATGTTGCTTACAGGAATTAATGGTTCGGTAGGGTTTACAGATTCAATTCCAACAATGGCAGGATTTACCGGGATCATATTAATGGTGATTTATGATGAAAAAAAGAAAAAAACATATGGGAAAAAGTTGTAGTAAAATTATTCTTCTGATTTTAATTCTGGCAGTATGGATAGTTGTGACAGTAAGAGCGAAAAAAACTGAAGAGGGTATTATATTGACAGACGCTTACAAAAAACAGATAATGGAAAGTGCAGAGTGGAAGAAGATATTTTTACATACAGAAAATTATCCGGATATTCTTTTAGAGGATTTAAAAAGAAATCCGGAAATGCTGGAATTTGTTGAAGGATACAATGATGTACATAAGAAGTCTTCTGAAGGACTTACATTTGAGGAACGGAAGAAAAAAGTTCCTTTATTTATTCAATGGGATAAAAGATGGGGATATGAACCTTATGGAACAAGTGATATAGGAATTTCCGGATGTGGTCCGACGTGCATGGCAATGGTAATATACAGTTTAACCAGAAATACAGAGGCAACACCACCTGTGCTTGCGCAAAAATCCATGAACGAGGGATATTATGTAGAGGGTATTGGAACATCCTGGAAATTCATGAGAGAAGCTGCTTTGGATTACGGTGTAATTGCTTCGCAATTTGATATGCTGGGAGAACAGGAAATGGCCGACAGACTTAAAGATGGAAATCTGATAATCTGTGCTATGGGTCCCGGAGATTTTACAAATTCAGGGCATTTTATTGTTATTTATGATTATTCCAGAAAGAAATTTTCTGTAAACGATCCATTCAGCTATACAAACAGTTCAAAAAAATGGGAATATACGACCCTGATTTCTCAATGTCAGCAAATATGGGTATATGCAGTTTAGAAGACGAAAGGATGAAAATGGATAATCATATTTTGGTTGTAGAAGATGATGCAGCAATTAGAGAAGGAGTGAGGATACTTCTTGAAGGTGAGGGATATATTGTTCAGGAAGCAGAGGATGGATATCAGTGTTTGAAAAAAGTATCAGATGATATTGACCTTGTTATTCTTGATATTATGATGCCGGGAATATCCGGGATAAAAACTTGTGAAGAAATTCGAAAAATCTCACATGTTCCAGTGTTGTTTCTGACAGCCAAAAGTCAGGAATCTGATAAATTACTCGGACTTATGTCAGGAGGTGATGACTATCTCGTGAAACCATTTTCGTATGCGGAACTTCTTGCCCGGGTTAAAGCGTTACTACGAAGATATCATGTATATAGTCAGACATTACAAGGTGAGAAGACAAAAGAACATTGGATTGAATATGGAAAAGTAAAAGTGAATACTCAATGTAATGAGGTATTCCGCAATGAAAAGGAAATCAGTCTCAGAGAAATGGAATACAGAATCTTATTGCTTATGATGGAAAACCCGAAAAAGGTATTCTCGGTAAAAAATCTTTATGAGAGTTTGTGGGAGGAGCCGTTCTTATATTCATCTGGAAATACTGTTATGGTGCATATCCGAAGATTACGAATGAAAATCGAAGATGATCCACAAAAGCCAAAGATGATTCAAACCGTATGGGGAAAGGGATATCGCCTTGGATAAAATTTGCGGAAATAGTTTGACAGGCAAGATAATTTGCTATCTTATGCAGGGGTTATTAGCAGGTTTATTAGTGTTAAGCGTGACATATTTCGGGGGAAAGGGGTTACTGCAACGCTTTTTCTTTCGTACAGGATATGTTTATGCTGAAGAGACAGAACGTGCAGAAGAACTTCAGGAATATGTCACACAAAATAAGTTGAGTGCATCTGATTATAAAATGTTAAAAAAATGGGGTACAGAACGAAATATTGATGACTTCACGATTTCAAGGGGAAAATGGCTGTTGTTTGATATTTCCTACAACGGAAAAATTATGTATGGCAGCAGAGAAATACCAAATCTGACATGGAGAATGTACCACAGAATTTCATTTAAGGATGGAACGGCAGATGTATATATATATGAAAGAACAGCGGATAAATATTTTAACATATTGATGGTCTTTTCTGTTGTACTTGGAGTCGCGGCGTGTATTGGAATTGTTGTATCTGGAATGTATGAGAATGTAAAATATATACAATGCCTTATGAAAGAGGTAAATATAATCAGCAGAGGAAATTTGCAGGGGAATGTAACTGTTCAGGGAACAGATGAAATTGCACAGTTAGCCAGTGGACTGGAACATATGAGACAAACATTGGTGAAAAAAGAGCAGATAGAGTATGACCTGAAGAGTGCACAGGAGAAGCTGGTGTTAGGAATGTCACATGATCTGCGTACTCCTCTGACTGGTTTGATGGCATATCTTGAGATTCTAAAAAAGCAGCAAAAAGAAGGTGCGGTTACTCAGGAATATATAAATAAAGCCTTTGATCGTGTACTTCAGATCAGAGATTTGTCAGAGCAGATGTTTGAATATTTTTTTGTAAATTCACGACACCATATAGAACTGGAACCTGCAGAAGATATTATGTGTGCTTTTGGTGATTATCTTTCTGAACTGTGTGCTTTACTGGAATATGAAGGATTTAAAGTAAATACAGATCGGTTGGAGTGGAGACAGATATCTGTATGTATAAATACAGATTTTATCGGCAGAATTATGAATAATATTATTTCTAATATTGAAAAATATGGAAAACATGAAAATGAGGTATGTATACAGCTTTGTTATGGGAATGAAGAAGTAGGAATCAGTATTCAAAATAGTATTACCAGATTTGATTCTGAACATCAAAAAACAGGGATTGGGTTGCAGAATATTTCTATTATGATGGAGCAGATGGATGGGCGAATGGAAGTTAACGCAGACGATTTAACTTATTGTATAATTTTGTATTTTCCGGAGAAAAAAGAGTATCATAAAATTTCAAAAGTATAGAGAAATCTGTTGGCATAGACGCCTGCTCAGGCAGACAATCATAAACA
>OLOY01001008.1_pt1 | contig 13382 bp, 9 predicted proteins | sample 1672771 | NCBI WGS metagenome assembly OLOY01 (sample SAMEA3136722, study PRJEB25190) | human gut metagenome
GGAGAATTTATAACCCTTTGTATAATCGAACTTATCTACAGCTTTAATAAGGCCCAAGTTACCTTCTTGAATCAAATCCAAGAATAACATGCCGCGACCTACATAACGTTTTGCAATACTTACAACTAAGCGCAAGTTAGCATCTACCAATTTTTTCTTAGCCTTTTTGGCAAGTTGAATATCTTTATATGTAGCATCTTCTGCTGCGCCAGCTTCAATTTGCTTTGCTAAAACGATTTCTTCATCTGCAGAAAGCAATGGGACACGACCAATTTCCTTGAGATACATACGTACAGGATCATCAATGTTAACACCAGAGTCTACACTTAAATCGATGGAGATATTCTTTTCATTAGGAGTATCTTCTTCATCCTCTTCTTCTGGTTCTATTGGCTGAGCGTCCGCATCCTCACTGTCGATATCAGCCACTACTTCAATATTTAATTTACCAAATGTAGTATAAATATCGTCTAATTGTTCCGCAGTAAGTCCAGTTTGCTCATGAAGAGCATCTGAAATCTCTGATTGTGTCAACACGCCGGTTTTTCGGCCTTTTTCAAGAAGTTGTTCTACAATCTCCTCTATTTGACTTTTTTGTACTTTCTTAGCCACAGCGCTCTCCTTCTTACATTATATTACTTAGACCATTCTCTAATTAAGTTCTGTATTTCCTGACACTTATGTAATTCGCTAATAAATGTCGAATCTCCTGCCCGTTTTAATTGATCCGCCATAATTGAATGCGCTTTATACTGTTCACGCAATGAATGGAGCCTTATCTTGCGGATTAATGCAGGCACTTGTACCTTGTAGTCATCGTCACTCATGACGACCAACCTAGAGTAAATATCGTATTCTTGAGAAGATAAAACAGATTGAATTGCAGTTTCATCTAGACGACCTTCGGACTTATACAAGGTGAATAGCTTTTCTATTATACCTCGATATTCAATTTTTTCAAAGTCCTCTAATGGCAAATAGCTCATCATATGTTGTAATACTTCGCCATCTGTGAAAGCTAAGGACAATAATTTTTCCGCATCCCCCTTTGGTAAATCCTGTGTTGGCAAAGGTGTTGATGCAGTATCCACTAATTCAATTTGTCCTTTTTTCACATAATCTCTAAAGTATCTAAAAATAGTACTATTATCAAGCCATAATGGCAATGCCAATGTTTTTAAAGCATCATCTCTCTGTGTTTGACTATCTATATTTGCAATATATGGGAAAACATCTGCCATAACAGCCTGCTTCCCTTCTGTATCATTTGTATCGTGTTTAATCAAAGACTCTCTTAATAGATAATCAAGAGGTTTAACAGCTTTAGCAACTAACTCCTTAAATGCCTGTCCCCCATGATTACGCACATAATCATCTGGATCTTTACCGTCTGGCATGGCAAGGACACGCACCTTAAAATCCGTATTTTGCAATAATTCAATAGCCCTAGCAGCCGCTTGACGACCAGCACCATCCATATCATAAGCTAACACGATTTCTTCAGCTTGCCTCATCAAGATATGCCCATGATCTCTTGTATAAGCAGTCCCCAATGATGCGACTACATTAGTAACACCATGATTATGAGCGGATATAACATCCATATAGCCTTCTACAAGAATAGCTTGTTTTTCCTCACGAATAGATTTATAAGCCTTATCAAAGGCAAATAAGAGTTTACCTTTTTCAAAGATTGATGACTCTGGAGAGTTTAAATATTTTGGTGTACTATCATCCATAACGCGTCCACCAAAAGCAACTACTCGCCCTTTACCATCCATAATAGGGAACATAATTCTATTTCTGAAGAAGTCATAAAATTGACCCTTTTGGTTCTTTCGGACAAGATTCAACTCTAAAAGAATGGAATCATCAATGCCACGCTCATGAAAGGCACGATATAACTTATCCCAACCATCAGGAGCAAAACCAAGCTTAAATGTTTCTATGGTCTCTTGTGTGAGCCCTCGCTTTTTCAAATAATCTAATCCCACTTTACCAATAGACGTTTGAGTGAGACAGTTATGGAAAAAGGTAGACGCTAAATCAGAAGCTTCATACAGTTTTTTGCGCCTTTCATCTCTAGCTCTTTGTTCAGGTGAAAGTTTCGCCTCTGGCAATGGAATATTAGCTCGATTAGCTAGCCGCTCTAGGGCTTCTACAAAGGTTAAATGCTCTAATTCCATAAGAAATTTAATAGCATTTCCTGATGCATGGCACCCAAAGCAATAATAAAAACCCTTTTCAGGGGCTACACTAAAGGATGGCGTTTTTTCATTATGAAATGGACAACAACCCCAATAGTTCTTGCCGCGTTTCTTTAAGGCTACATGCTCGGATACAACTGACACGATATCATTAGCATCTTTGATTTGTTCAATCAATTCATTTTCAAAATATCTGCTCATAGCCAACGCCTCCTTCCCCATATATATATTAATTCGATATACAAATAAAAAATCCTCTATTTGTAAAGCATTTCAATCAATTAAATTATTAAAAAAGTATAAATAACTTGATACGAATCATAGGAATCATCATCTACAACGCAATGTAAATGATGATTCCTATACGCCGTATATAGCAATATATAATTACCGAAACTTTGATAACAATAGGCTGCAATGAAAACATTGCAGCCTATACTTATCGCTTATAGCATATTATTTTGCGTAATCCACAACGCGAGTTTCACGAATAATTACGACCTTAATTTGGCCTGGATATTCAAGTTCTGACTCGATGCGTTTTACGATATTCCGAACAAGTAATGTAGACTCAGCTTCATCAATCTTATCCGGTTTTACTACAACGCGAATCTCACGACCGGCTTGAATAGCAAAACATTTTTCAACGCCTTCGAAGGATTCAGCGATTTCTTCCAATTTAGATAAACGTTTTAAGTAGTTTTCTAATGTTTCTCGACGTGCTCCTGGACGGGCAGCGGAGATAGCATCAGCGGCAGCTACTAATACAGCTTCTACGGTTTGGAACTCTTCATCACCATGATGAGCACCAATACAGTTAATTACTGCTGCACTTTCACGATATTTACGAGCCACATCAACACCGATTTGAACATGAGAACCTTCAAGTTCACGGTCTAATGCTTTACCAATATCATGAATCAAACCACCTCGTTTAGCCAAAGTTACATCACAGCCTAGTTCAGCTGCCATTAAACCTGCTAAATGAGATACTTCAATGGAATGTTTCAATACGTTTTGACCATAACTAGTACGATATTTCAAACGGCCTAAAATCTTAACAATTTCAGGATGTAAGCCATGAACATCAGCTTCAAATGTCGCTTGTTCACCAGCCTCTTTAATAGTTTGGTCCACCTCTTTACGAGCTTTACCAACCATTTCTTCAATACGAGCTGGATGGATACGACCATCTACAATCAATTTTTCCAGCGCAATACGAGCCACTTCACGACGAATTGGATCGAAGCCGGAAAGAATAACTGCTTCTGGTGTGTCATCGATAATCAAATCAATACCTGTTAATGTTTCGAGTGCACGAATGTTACGGCCCTCACGACCGATAATGCGCCCCTTCATTTCATCATTAGGCAATGCCACTACGGATACGGTAGTTTCCGCTACATGGTCAGCTGCACAACGTTGGATAGCAGAGGAGATAATTTCTTTCGCTTTTTTCTCCGCTTCATCCTTAGCTTGCTGCTCCATTTCCTTAACCATAATCGCCGTTTCATGACGGATTTCTTGTTCCACATTCGTTAACAAGATATTTTTTGCTTCTTCGAACGTCATGCCAGAAATACGTTCCAATTCTGCCATTTGTTTTTCATACAAAGCTTCTACCTTTTCACGGCTTTGGGCTAAGTCAGCTTCTTTGCGATGTAAAGCTTCCTCTTTGTGCTCAATATTGTCTAATTTTTTATCCAAAGATTCTTCTTTTTGAAGAATACGACGTTCCATACGTTGAAGTTCAGAACGACGATCTTTATTTTCTCGTTCTACATCAGAACGGAGCTTATGAATTTCTTCTTTCGCTTCTAATAAAGCTTCTTTCTTTTTAGACTCAGCTGTGCGTTCACCATTTGCAATGATGCGAGCAGCCTCTTGTTCAGCTTGATTCAGTTTTCCTTCAGCAATATTTTTTCTTAAAAAATAGCCTACCCCTAGTCCAATCAGTACCATTACCACTGCAATTAGACTATACTCTAAAATTTCTTTCACCTCCTTTTTATTTCTCAAAATTGAGCTTTCATGCTCCTTTTTATGCCCTTTATGCATTAAATTATCAATTAGCCATATCATCATATAAATAAATAAGACTATTATTAATTTTAGACTTCAAAGCCCTTTCTGTCAAGATTTTACAAGCCTACCAAGGCCTCTCAAAAAGCAGAATTTATTCATAAAAATCATTGCATACAACTTGAATTGTGCTTGTTGAGAACCCCCTGTATTTGAGAAAACTAAAAACTTTTACCCGAGGAGTCTTTTCTTCATTGAGAATAGATCCAAATTTTTTCTCTACCACCCGATAAGCAGCTTTTACCTCATCATAAGCAGAAATTTCTTGAGGAATCGCAAGTCCTCTAAGTTTCATTTTTTGCTTAATCATATAAGCACCGTATTTCTGTTCTTTCATCAAATACGCTAATACCTGCTCAGATAAACGTTCATCATTAATGTAATCATAATCTCTAAGGCGCTCAAGGACCCTCTCAATGATAGGGTCCTCGAATTGTTTACGTCTCATTTTTTTCGTCAGCTCATAAGAACTAAGGAAGCGTTGGGCTAGGAAGCGATACGCTTGATCCATAGCAGCTTGCATCGTTTCGTCACTCATGATTATACTTCTTCAGTTACTTCTTCACCAATTACATCGATTTCTTCAGTGCCAACAGCCAATGTATCACGAATAATGCGATCGATTTCATCAGCTATTTGTGGATTCTCTAACAAGTATTGTTTAGCCGCTTCCTTACCTTGCCCCATACGTTCCCCATTATAGGAGTACCAAGCACCAGATTTATTAATAATTTCCATATTTGTACCAATATCAATAAGTGTGCCAGTTTTAGAGATACCTTCGCCATACATCAAATCAAATTCAGCTGTCTTAAATGGAGGTGCCACCTTATTTTTGACAACTTTGACTTTTGTTCGAGCGCCAACATTTTCGTTATTTGCTTTAATTAATTCCCCTTTACGAACATCAAGTCGCACGGAAGAATAGAATTTCAACGCACGACCACCAGTTGTTGTTTCAGGATTACCGAACATAACACCTACTTTTTCACGCAATTGGTTGATGAAGATAACAACTGTTTTGGATTTACTGATGATACCAGTCAATTTGCGCAAAGCTTTACTCATCAAACGAGCTTGTAAACCTACGTGAGCGTCACCCATTTCACCATCGATTTCCGCTTTAGGAACCAAAGCCGCTACGGAGTCAACTACAACGATATCTACTGCACCACTGCGAACAAGAGCTTCTGTAATTTCTAGAGCTTGTTCTCCATTATCTGGTTGAGAAATCAACAAATTATTGATGTCTACCCCCAAGTTGCGAGCATATACAGGATCCATCGCATGCTCCGCATCAATAAATGCCGCAATACCACCTTGTTTTTGAGCTTCTGCTACAGCGTGAAGAGCCACTGTTGTTTTACCAGAAGATTCTGGACCGTAGATTTCAATTACACGGCCACGAGGGAAACCACCTACACCAACAGCAATATCGATAGCAAGAGAACCAGAGGAAATCACCTCTACATTCATGCGATCTGCCGCTTCACCAAGACGCATAATAGCACCTTTACCAAAATCTTTTTCGATTTGTTTTAACGCGTTATCCAACGCTGCTTGTCTGCCATCTACAGCCATTATTTTATTTCTCCTTTTCTGTTATATAAGTATAAACATAGTATAGTGCTAGCTCTGCCGCACTTTGTCTAATATCTTCTCGATTGCCAATTAAATTAGCTTTATGGGCCACTGTGCCATGTGGACCAGTAACACCAAACCACACTAGTCCAACGGGCTTTTCTTGAGTTCCTCCACCAGGACCGGCTATCCCCGTTGTAGAAACAGCATATGTTGTTTGGCCAACAGTTCGTGCCCCCTCTGCCATAGCCTTAGCCACTTGTTCACTAACAGCGCCATATATATCTAACATATCTTGTGGTACACCTAAAACACGATGTTTCACATCATTACTATACGAAATGACACCACCCATATAGTACTCACTACTGCCACTGACATTAGTCAGTAATTTACCAACCAATCCTGATGTACATGATTCAGCAGTACTAATAGTACTATGTTCCTCTAACAAGGTTCGACCTAATGTTTCCTCCATAGAAATCGTTAAGTTGCGACCTATGCGAGAGCCTAAGCGTTCTCGTATGATTGCATCCCAAGGATTAAGCAGGTCTTGGGCCGCTTCTAATGTTTCAGCCTTAGCAGTGATGCGAACCTCAATGTAGCCCTTTTTAATGAGCAAAGCTATGGTCGGATTAGATTGCTTCTTAATTAGATCCATCAAGGTGCTTTCTAAATCAATTTCACGAATATCATATACGCCATAACGATAAGATGTAACAACACCTTGAGAACCAAATCGGCCATTTAAATAAGGAACTACGCTCTCTTGGAACATTCCCTTCATTTCTCCAGGAGGTCCAGGTAAAAGTATGTACGTAGTGTCGCCATCTTCAACGACGACACCGGGAGCAACTCCAACAGGGTTATATAATACCTTTGCCCCTTCTGGTAATTGTGCTTCTCGCCGACTCGCATCGGGTATAGTACGGTTTACACTTTTAAAGAACCTTTCAAGCTCGTTCATGGCCTCTTGATTAAACACAATAGGTCTGCCAATTGAATCGGCAAGTACATTACGTGTAATATCGCCCTGCGTAGGTCCTAGCCCACCAGTACTAATAACAATATCAGCCCTTCTACTAGCGAGCTGAAAGACTTCAGCCATCCGTTTCGGATTATCACCTACCACCGATTGATGGGCAATGGTATATCCTAGTTTATTCAACTCTTGTGCTAGCCATGATACATTCGTATTTACTGTATCACCTAGCAATAATTCTGAACCTGTAGAAATAAGTTCTACAATCATCAGATCACCTCCACAATCGAATATATCGAACTGTGCATTATTCTACAACCGTAGCTACTACATCATAAGCAAAGCCTTGCTCTACTTGTACTTTAAGAATATCACCAGATTGAATGTCTTCACCGCAGTCTTCAATGTACATATTACCATCTACATCAGGTGCTTGAGATTTCAATCGCCCTTTTGCAAGCAATGTGTTATTCTCGCCTTCTTCGATTTCCTCTACCATTGCATAATCAATGGTACCTTCTAAATTGCGATTATTCTCTTCAGAGATAGCAGCTTGGATGGACATAAGAACGTGATAGCGCTCTTCTTTGACCTCTTCTGGTATTTGGTCTTCACGAGCACCAGCTGGTGTACCATCTTCTTGAGAATACGTAAATACGCCCATATTATCAAATTTGATTTCTTTTACAAAGTCACAAAGTTCCTCAAATTGTTCATCTGTTTCACCAGGGAATCCAACGATGATAGAGGTGCGCAATGTAATATGAGTCGGTGCATTTCTAATTTTCTTAAGCAAACGCTCAATATCATTGCGATCATCTCGGCGATTCATTTGTTTCAAAATATCGTTATTAACATGTTGCAATGGAATATCTACATATTTACAAAGCTTTTGCTCATTAACGATAATATCTAACAATTCATCAGAGAAAAATGTCGGATATAGGTATAGCATGCGAATCCATTCTATGCCCTCTACAGTTGTTAATTCTTTTAACAATGTCGTCAACAATGGTTTACCATCATTAAGGTCGATACCATAACTCGTTGTATCTTGAGCGATAAGGACAACTTCCTTAACCCCGGTCGCAGCCAATCGTTCCACTTCAGCCTTGATAGACTCGATAGTACGACTGCGGAATGCACCGCGTACCTTTGGGATAATACAGAATGTACACCCGTTATTACAGCCTTCTGCAATTTTTACATATGCACTATAACGAGGTGTTGTTTGAATACGAGGCATACGCTCATCGTAGATATTCGTAATATTTTCCATGATACAACTGCGATTGCCGTGCTCAATAGCATCAACGGCTACCATAACTTGATCCCATGCACCGGTACCGATTAATGCATCAATTTCAGGAATTTCTTGGAATAATTCATCCTGATATTGTTGGCTAAGACAACCTGCTACGATAAGGCCCTTACAAGCACCATCCTCCTTATATTGGGCAACCTCAAGTATGGTATTTATAGACTCAGCCTTAGCTTTTTCAATAAAAGTACAGGTATTTACAACGATAAGATCTGCTTCGCTTAAGTCTTCTGTAATCGAATAGCCATTATCTCTCAATAAGCCTAACATTACCTCTGTATCTACTAAATTTTTAGCACAACCTAGGCTAACATATCCTAATTTTTTCCCCATTACATATCCTTTCATCACTAGATTCTTTTTTATTTATTTCTTGGATTTATACAACTGACTTAGTCCTTACGGAATCGTACCTGGCTAACCCAATGATTTAACAATAACTTTTTACCTTCTAGGGTATAACCACCATTCACAGGCCATAACACTAAATCATGCCCCATAGAATCTTTTGGCTCATCCATCTCAGGATTAGTAAATATATAGGTAAAATTCTTTTCTACCATATATTTTGCCGTTTTAGAAGATAGTAACCAATTAATAAACTCTACACTATCTGCTTTATGTTTTGAATTTTTTAAAACAGCAGCACCAGTCACATAATAAGACGTACCATCTTTAGGATAAATGATCTTAATTGGATACCCATGATGACTATATTGCGCCGCATCAGACAAGTTACCAATACCAATATTTGTCTCCCCTAGCGCAGTTAAGCGTATTGGAGTAGACAAAAATTTAGCATGTTGAACCACATGAGGCTTCAAACTATACAAGTATTCAAGAGCCTCTGGTTCCCCTTTGTACTCTACCATATTGTATAGCAAATTGGCCGCATTCTGAGATGCTACAAAATCAGTCATAACGATAGACCAATCACCTTGTTTTCCCAATGTTTCCCATGTAGTAATATATTTACCAATGCCATTATGGAAGGTATCATTCTGAACAAATACGATTGGATCGTACCAGAGACCAACCCAATAGCCATTTGGATCCTTTAGATTATCACGTACCTCGTCAATACGTTCATTGACGATGGGCATATATTTACCTGCATTGGCACCAACTACGAGATTATCTTCAGAAGTTAGCACCAAATCACCAGAAGTATCAGCCACGGTAGAAGCCGACCGTAACGACATTTGTTCCTCTGTAAGAGGCATTACAGTAACTTTTACCTTTTGTTCCTCTTCATAACGCTCAGCAAGCATAGCTGTCAAAGTATTAGGTAAGTCCGTATAGACTATAATTTCACCACGAATAGGCTCTTTGGCCTGTTCTATTTGTTCTTGTTGGTAAAAGTTTATACCATAAATCAACATTCCTACCACAAATAATGCTAAGATGCTCGGAGCAATCCATCGTTTCATATATGCCTCCCATAAGACATAAAGTATCTTAAAATGAGAGTAGCTAGAGCTACTCTCTAGGTTTAACGACCACCAAAACTTTTATTAGATGTACGAACTTTAGTCACATCTCTACTACGCCTTTTGGCAGTCCGGCATTGATTCCTAGGTTCGCAATCTCGTTTGCCATTACGGAATTTACTAGATTGGCTAATACGCTTAGAATTTCCACTAATTGGGCGCGGTGGAATTAAGCATTCCGGGCCAAAGCCAATTAAATCACGTCGATTGGCTTCTATGAGAGCCTCTTTAACAAGATCATAGTTTTCAATATTTTTAAACTGCATCAAAGCGCGTTGTTTTGCTTTATCTCGCCCCTTTTTAGCAACATAAACAGGCTTTCCATCTAGTGGATTTATGCCCGTATAATACATGCAAGTAGAAAGACTACCCGGTGTAGGGATAAAATCCTGTACTTGCTCAGGGTACATATGGTGGTCTCGTAAAAATTCCGCCAATTCAATAGCATCCTCTAACGCACAACCTGGATGAGAGCTCATAAAGTACGGAACTAAATATTGCTTCTTACCAAGCTTTTTATTCGCCTCTTCAAACCAAGACTTAAAGGTTAGAAATTCTTCCTTACCAGCTTTTCCCATCATATTGGTAACGCGTTTAGATACATGTTCTGGGGCTACCTTTAACTGACCACTTACGTGAAACTCACAAAGCTCCCGCACAAAGTCTTTATTGTTATCGGCTAGTACATAATCATAGCGCAAACCGGAACGAACAAAAACCTTTTTTACACCTTTTAGCTTACGTAGTTTACGCAGTAAAGCAATATAATCATCGTGATTTGTATTCAAGTTTTCACAAGGCTCTGGAGCCGCACAAGTACGCCCTTTACAAGCACCATAAACAGCCTGTTTATCACAAGCCAGATGGCGGAAATTTGCCGTAGGACCACCTACATCGTGGATATATCCCTTGAAGTTATCCATGTTGATCATCTTGTGTGCTTCGTCAATCAAAGACTCATGGCTACGATTTTGAATAATACGACCTTGGTGATTCGTGATGGCACAGAAAGAACAACTGCCAAAACAGCCACGTTGGCTTACAAGGCTAAACTGAACCTCGCTTAACGCTGGTACACCACCCTTATCATCGTATTTAGGATGCCACTTTCGAGTATATGGCAAGTTATAGACACCATCCATTTCGTCCTGCGTCAATGGTAAAGCAGGTGTGTTCTGAATGAGATATCTATCCCCATGTTTTTGGACTACAATACGACCATAGAACGGGTCTTGTTCATCGTATTGAATGCGAAATGCATCGGCAAAGTTCATCTTATCCGCCTTAATAGCTTCATAGGATGGGCACTCTACATAGTCAATAGTAGAAATTTCCTTTGCCATGTAGCAAATACCGCGTATAGACGGCAAGGACTCTTTAAATCGTCCTTGATCTAAGGCATCGGCTAGTTCAATGATTTGAAGCTCTCCCATACCATAGACGAGTACATCTGCCTTAGAATCTACTAAGATGGAGCGACGTACCGTATCTGACCAATAATCATAATGACCAAAGCGGCGCAAGGACGCTTCTATACCGCCAATGATAAGAGGTACATCACTGTAAGCCTCCTTCATGCGGTTAGCATATACCAAGGTAGCACGATCTGGACGATGACCTGATTCACCACCTGGAGAATAATCATCTTGACGGCGAATTTTCTTTGCTGCCGTAAATTTATTGAGCATTGAATCTAGATTTCCTGCCGTAACAAGGGATGCTAGACGTGGTTTACCTAGTTTTTTGAAAGCCTCTACATCATTCCAATCTGGTTGATCTATAATGCCTACACGATAACCTTTGGATTCCAAGTATCTACCGATAACCGCAGGCGCAAAGGATGGATGGTCCACATAAGCGTCCCCACTGATGAGAACGAAATCTAATTCAGCCCAACCACGTTCCTTCATATCCGAAGGTTCTGTTACTAAAAATCTATCCATTGATTGTGTAAATGCCTTTCTATCATTCCTAATCAACTATTAGAAAAGGAATAACCACAGTAAAAATAATGCCATACAGAATAAAATAATACCTAAAATAATACGTTCCTGAACGATAGAGCGTTGGCGTTTTCGTTGTCGCGTTTCTAAGGACATACGCTTCTTAGAGGTTTGGTATTCAACGAATTCGCTTTGTACCAAATTTGGCACCGCTTGTGCCTTCTGACGCGTCACAGAACGCAAAGAAAACGTATCTATATCACCTACTTGACTTTGGTAGGCTTTTACCAAGCGATCCCCATCAAGATCTAAATAATTACCGTAATTACGAATAAAGCCTTTTACGTAGACCTGACCAGGAATGATGTCATACTTACCATCTTCGATAGCTTCCAAATAGGTTGTTTTAATGTGCAGCACTTGCTCCACATCTTTAAAGGTTAGATTACGTCTTACCCGTTCACGTCGTAATTCTTCGCCTAATTCAGCCATTTTCGTTCCTTTCTAAATCTACGTAATATTCATATAGTAATTAGCTAATTATTGCTCATCATTGGAATCGGAGAAATATCTAGCCTTAGCTTGTTCAGGGCTCATTAAAATTTCTCGAGCCTTACTGCCCATGCTAGGGCCAACGATTTTAAGGTCTTCCATTGTATCTACAAGACGTGCCGCACGGGTGTAACCTATGCGGAAACGACGTTGCAACATCGATACGGAAGCTTGACCAGATTCCATAACGAGATTGACAGCTCGCTCTAATAATTCATCGCGGTAAACATCATTAGCATCAGAAGATTCTTTTTCAGCTTCCTTTTCCACTTCTTGAGTTACCGTATTATCATATTCTGGTTCTCGTTGAGCTTTCACAAACTCTACAAGTTTTTCTACCTCATCATCAGAAATGAAGGCTCCTTGTACACGAATAGGTTTATTTGCACCAATCGGAGCAAATAACATATCCCCTTTACCCAATAGTTTCTCTGCTCCTGCCATATCAAGAATGGTACGGGAGTCAATTTGAGAGCCTACAGCAAAAGAAATACGGCTTGGTACATTGGCCTTGATAGAACCGGTAATAACGTTAACAGATGGCCGCTGTGTAGCAAGAACCATGTGAATACCTGCGGCACGAGCCATTTGTGCTAAACGACTAATAGATTCTTCAATATCATCAGGAGCCGTCATCATAAGGTCAGCTAACTCGTCGATAATCAACACGATTAGCGGCATAGCAGCCTTAGGATGCGCTTCATTATAACTTTTAATATCGCGCTTACCGGATGCAGCAAATGCCTTGTAACGAGCTTCCATTTCTCGAACTGCCCAACGCAATACAGCAGCCGCTTTTTTCATATCCGTTACAACTGGTGCCATCAAATGAGGAATGCCATTATACACAGATAATTCAACCATCTTAGGGTCGATAAGTAATAACTTAACCTCTTCTGGTTTACGGCTAAAGAGAATACTGGAAATCAATGTATTCACACATACAGATTTACCGGAACCTGTTGTACCAGCTACCAATAGATGTGGCATCTTAGCCAAGTCTGTAATCACCGGTTTACCAGCGATATCCTTACCAAGACCTACAGGAATGCCGCCACGTGCCTCTTTAAAGTCACTACAATCTAGCACATCGCGCAAGTGAACGGCTTCTGTTTTCGTATTAGGTACCTCAATACCGATAGCAGATTTTCCTGGAATTGGCGCCTCCATACGTATATGTTGAGCCGCTAGATTTAAAGCAATATCATCTGTTAAGTTTACAAT
>OLOY01001015.1_pt1 | contig 13273 bp, 11 predicted proteins | sample 1672771 | NCBI WGS metagenome assembly OLOY01 (sample SAMEA3136722, study PRJEB25190) | human gut metagenome
GGTTACGCAGAAGATTCTGATATTTGAAAAGGATTAACAAAGCATGCAGGGGTGGCACAGGAAAAGAAGCCTGACCATTTTGAATTTGGTGAAAGGTAACGGCAATGAAAAAATTATTTTTTGAAATAGAGCAAGATGGCTTTTATGGTACATATTATGAAAATCCTAAAGGGGCAGACTGTGCTGTGATTGGTCTCTTTGGAGATGATCCAAATGATTATATGGCAAAATGTGGTGCTAAATGGCTGCACAAAAATGGCGTCAATGCACTCTGTATGTCTCCTGGGAAACACAACTATAGCCACGTCAACTGTCCGCTTGAGAGAATTGAGACAGCGGTTAAGTGGTTAATGATTCATGGAAACAGAAAGGTCGGTATTATGGGGATGAGTACGGCAGGAATGGAAGCGCTGGCTGCAGCATCTTATTTCCCGGATATAACGCTGACATTTGGGCTGACTCCCAGTGATTTTGTATGGCAGGGGTTTGAGCAGGGCAGTAAGGATGGATGTAAGGAGTGGCCTGTGCCCGGAACATCTACACTTTCCTATTGTGGAAAACCACTTGCCTATATGCCATTTGTTTACGAACATCCAACGTATTGGAAAAAGATTGAGGCTGAAACAAAAGGATCCGGAGATTTTCTGCGCTCGACCTGTCTTTTTGCAGATTCTGAAAAGGGACGTGAGCATACAGAGGAAGAAATGATAAAAATTGAAAATATCAAGGGTAAACTCATCTTGATTGGTGCGGACGATGATAGCATGTGGGAGGCAGGTAAATATGTCCGACGTATGGATCAGCGTTTGCAGAAATATCCGCACGAGTGTGAATATGAGGCTATAACGTATCAGTATGGTACGCATTTTGTGTTGCCGGAATCCATGTTGCGAATGGCACTGCCAATAGGCTTGAAATTTGTTATGCGTTTTATTTTCCATTCAGCAAAGAAATATCCCGATGAGTGCGAAGCGGCAAGAAAGGATATAGACAAAAGACTTTCGGCAGCACTGTATGAGTGGATTATGGTATAATATCACATCGTAAGTTGAAAGCTTCCGGTTTTGTTAAAGTATAAAATGTAATCAGTTACTGTTCAGGGGTTTTCTTTATCCAAATATCTTGGACACTCTGTCAAATATATTCTCTGGTTCTTCCAGCCGCATCAAAATAAGCATGCTCATGCATTGACAGAGATAATCGATACTTTCGAAACTCCTAAATGTCACAGTCTGCGCCTGTTTCCGCTTATAATTCCTCAGAAGCCTTTCCGCTTTGTTATTAGTAGCAGGTATCCGGAGATCATGCAAAAATAGCAGATGATTCCTCATGTATTTCTCCATTCTCAGGAATAAATTATACCCTTCTCTATAATAAGTGTTTGCTGGAATGTCCTCGTATTCCTTTCGGGCAATTTTCAGTATCTTCAGGTATTGTTTTTCAAACTCGGAAGATTTTTTTGTCTCCAGGGTGTATGGCACCTGGGATTTATTTCGGAAGTGGATCATTTCCTGTATCAATGAATGCATCTTTTTGTTCCAGATTCGATCTGGTTCATTTTCGATGCTGGATTTCCGGTATCTCAGCACATGCGCAAGACATTCCTGATGATCTTCCCCATAGTTGTAGAAGGTGATATCATGATCATGGACAAGGATTCCCTGATAATCCTCAGCAACAGTTCCTTTTACACCTTCGTGCCCCTTTTTTCTGCGTGCAAAATAAAGAGCTTTTCCGTCAGGTGTTGCACAGACATATACATAACAGCTCTTTCCGTTTTCTCTGGCATTTGTACAATCTGTATGCATGACTGGAGAAAGCAGCATATCTGCATAAGCAGACCTGCGCTCAGGCTCAGTTTTTAAAGCAAACTCTTTGCTGAGTTTACTTACCATTCCTTTTGAGACTTCAAAAAAAGAGGACTTAAAACCAGAACCCGGTGTATAACTGTTCATAAAAAGAGCAGCAGAAAAAACTATAAACACAGTTTTTCCTGCTGAAAATGATTATCCACAAAATAAAAAAATAAAATTCGTCATTTTTTACAATGACTTATGCATACCTCTGAACAGTAACCTTTTCAATATCTCAGATCATAAAGAACATCTGTTGAATTTCTCAGTCAACTAAGTTATAATGTATTCACGGTATATGTATACTCGTCAATCCGAAGAAAGGATATTGTCATTATGATCAAAATTGAAACTCTACAGACTTACTACACTGAAGATAAAGTGTTAATGACACAGCATTCTTCTGAACGTTGTCGCTAAAGAGGAATCAAGATAAAAGATATTCGTCATGCAATAATGATGGGTGAAATTATCGAACAATATCCGGATGATTACCCTTTCCCCAGCTGTTTGATTTTCGGTTATTCTGTTGATAATAGAATTATTCACGTAGTGATGAGTGATGAAGGAACTGGCAGTCGAACTATTACTGCGTATTTTCCTGATCCTGAAAAGTGGGAATCTGATTACAGAACAAGAAAGGAGATTTTAAAATGAGATGCCTAACTTGTAAAAATGGTAGCATGAAACCATCCTCGACCGCATATTTTGCGCAGTTGAAAAACTGCTATGTTATTATTGAAAATGTACCATGTATGAAATGCGAGCAATGTGGAGAAGAATTTTTCACAGCTTCTGTGCTCGAGAAAATTGATGATATGTTAGATCGTCTTGAACAGATTGCAAGTAAAATCTTCATTATGGATTACGCTACTTCTGCTGCATGATCTCCGAACATAATTGTTGATTCTGAACCATTCGTAATATTTTTGCGAGTGGTTCTTTTGGCTTTTTATTGCTTGTACACCCGTTTTTTAACATAATATAGCAAGAATTCTCCTTCCTCTATAGGTGGGAGATGAATTGCAAAAAACGGAAAGAACACTTGTTCTGCAATGCGATTCATGGTATAATAGAATCAGTCGACAAGATAAAAGAACTTAAATGAAAAACTAAATTCCGGTTTTGGGGGTGCGGATATTTATTGGGGGGTAATCAACCATGTGGAGTTACTTTGCAAAGACTCAAAAGCAGAACCAAAATGTTATTGGATCAATAGTAGTGGCAATTCACTTGTAAAACGTTTCATTACCAAGGCAAATAAAACGACGCGAGATGAAATTGAACGCCTGATTGCAGGAGAGCCAATAGAAAAGCCCATTCGCTTTGAACTGACTTATGATGAAATAGACAATAGTATTGATAATATTTGGAGTGTGTTGTTTACAACAGGATATTTAACACAGGTTGGAATGACGGAACAGGGAGCATATAAGCTGATCATTCCCAATAAAGAAGTGCGGGAGGTGTATAAACTTCAGATACAGGACTGGTTTGATGAGAAACTGCGTGACAATACTAAACAGCTAACAGCTTTTTGGAATTCAATTGAAGAAGGAAAGACAACGGCAATAGAACAGTATTTGAACCGAACCCTCAGCAATTCGATTAGTGTTTTTGATACAAAAGCACCAGAGAATGAAAAGGAAAGTTCCTATCACACCTTTCTGGTGGGTCTATTAACAGGAAATACAGACTGGGTGGTTAGGTCAAATGTGGAAGCTGGAGAGGGTTTTGCTGATATCATTGTTGAACCGGAAGATCCGGATGCAGGTATTATCTTCGAACTTAAATATTCAAAAGAAGCGATTGGGTTGGAGAAAGCCTGTGAAAAGGCAATTGAACAAATCAAGAGCCGAAGATATTCTGAGTATCTGAAAAATGATGGCCGCCACAATATGATACTTTATGGTATCGCCTTTTATAAAAAGAGATGTAAAGCGGTAGTTGAAACAATAAAAGAAGTATAATACTGACCAACCCACTGGCACACTGTGTAAATTCTACATGGTACGCTGGTGGGCTTTTTTCGTTTTGTACGAGTTTCTTCCTATATGATATGTGTTTTTTATTCCACACCCCACGTCTACCCCATGCCTAACTTGTGAAAATGGTAGCATGAAATCATCCTCGACCGCATATTTTGCGCAGTTGAAAAACTGCTATGTTATTATTGAAAATGTACCATGTATGAAATGCGAGCAATGTGGAGAAGATTATGGATTACGCTACTTCTGCTGCATGATCTCCGAACATAATTGTTGATCCTGTGAACACACCGAAGTCAGACCCCATGCAATGCCCGGAGGAAGATCTTGGTAGATTCATTGCATAATAATAGTTACTTTGCGCATTTTGTGTTATAATTGAGACTAACAGGAAATGATAAATATCTGTAAAATGAATGTTTATCAGGAACTTACCGGAGGACATTTTAGTTAAGACGCAATAAATTTTGGACTTTGTAAAATGCAAAAGGGAGATCAATAATATGAGAAAAAAAACAGTTCAAAAAAGCAGTACCAAAGGCAATGCAAAAAGTAATATAAAGAGCAATGCAAGAAGCAGCGTAAAAAGCAGTGCAAAAAACAGTCCACAAAAAGCTGTTAAGACTGTTGCTCCAACAGCAGAGAATGTTTCTGTTAAGCAAACCGCAATTATTCAGAAGCCATCTGTTGAACAGAACAAACAGAACGTTCCAACGAAACAGCCTGATCTGGGACCGCGAAGAAGTGTAGCTTTCATTGGATCAGAATGTTATCCATTTGTTAAGACCGGTGGATTGGGAGATGTAATGTCTGCCCTGCCAAAGAGTCTGGCAAAATTAAACATTGATGTTAAGGTCATTATTCCAAGATATAAATGTATTCCTCAGAAATTTCAGGAAAAGATGGAATACAGGGGTTCCTTTGATATGAATCTCTGCTCTGATGGAAAGCAGTATTATGTGGGAATTATGGAATATCAGGAGGACGGTGTTGTCTATGATTTTATAGATAATGATGAGTTCTTTTCCTGGGGAAATCCATATACGAATCTCATAGATGACATTCCGAAATTCTGTTATTTTGCAAAAGCTGCCCTTGCTGCCCTTAATTATCTGAATTGGACTCCTGATGTAGTACATTGTCATGACTGGCAGGCAGCTTTAGTACCACTTTATCTGAGAACCTGTTTCCAGGATACCGATGTAGGACGTGCAATTTCAATACTCACAATACATAATCTGAAGTTCCAGGGTATTTATGACAGAAAAAAGATTCAATACTGGTCAGGACTTCCTGATTATGTATTTAATAAGGACTGCATGATTCAGAACTGGCTGGATGCCAATATGTTAAAGGGGGGTATCGCTTACAGTAACAAAGTTACAACCGTAAGTAACACCTATGCCTGGGAGATTCAGACAGAGGAATATGGCGAGGGACTTGCAGAGCATTTAAGATATCACAATAATAAGATTCTGGGAATTGTGAATGGTATTGATACGGATATCTGGAATCCTGCAACTGATAAGCTGTTGGCTGCTGATTATGATGAGAAGTCAGCAATAAAGAATAAAAAGATTAATAAAAAAGCTCTTCAGGAATCTCTGGGGCTGGATGTAGATGAGCATAAGATGGTAATCGGACTTATTTCACGTCTCACCAACCAGAAAGGTCTTGATCTTGTAAATGATGTAATCCCGGGAATTATGGATGAACATACGCAGGTGGTTGTTCTTGGTACTGGTGATTCTCAGTATGAGAATACATTCCGTTATTATGAAAATAAATATAAGGGCAATTTCTGTGCATATATTGCTTACAATGAAAATGTGGCTCACAATATTTATGCAGGATGTGATGCGCTTCTGGTTCCATCAAGATTTGAACCATGTGGACTTACACAGCTTATAGCCATGAGATATGGTGCAGTTCCGATTGTAAGAGAGACCGGAGGACTCAAAGATACGGTTCAGCCTTATAATATGTTTGAAAATACAGGAAACGGTTTTACATTTGACAGATATGAAAGCGGGCTGCTTTACGACGCAATCAACAGAGCAAAGACTCTCTATTTTGAGAACAGAAAATCCTGGGATGATATGGTAATCCGCGATATGAATAAAGATGTTTCCTGGGAAAAGAGTGCAAAACAGTACAAAGATATGTATGTAGGATTAACACCAAGAGATTAGAGTGTGTTTGAAAAATGCTTTACCCAAGATTTCACATTCTGATGGGTTGGATTAAGATGCATTATTTTAGAGGATTGCTATAATAACGAAAGCATATCATATGGGTGCGTCCTTGAAGGATGCAGGTAAAACATTAGCTGGTATCAAGTTGATATCAGCTTGTTTTATAATAGTGCAGAAAGAGAATAAGGGAAGAAATACAAGTTATTGCCAATTGATGTACAAAAGTATAAAATAGTTTCAAAAGCAGGCAGTATCAGACTGCCGGGAATGTAAAGGAGGAAAAGCTTTTATGGACTTAAAGAAATTTGTACTGGAAGGTAATCCTGTATGCAGAAAGGAAGCTGTGATCGTGGGAGATCATTTCAGGATTACAATGCTGACAACTGCCCTGATCCGTTTTGAGTACAGCGAAGACGGAGGATTTGAGGACAGAGCAACACAGATGGTATGCAATCGTGATTTCCCGGTGCCGGAATTCAGGGTGAGCGATGGTGGTGAGGAATTACATATTTACACCAAAGATCTGGAAATCCACTATGACAGGCAGAAATTTTCTCCAAGCGGTCTGATGATACGTGTTGCGGGTGGAAAAGCCAGCGAGCGTGTGTGGCATTATGGTGATGAACCGAAAGATCTGCTGGGAACAGCCAGAACCCTGGATGAAGCAGACGGTGAGATTCCGCTGAGTCATGGCATTATGTCCAGAAACGGTTTTTCAGTGCTGGATGATTCCCACACAATGGCTATGGGCGAAGATGGAATGGTAGAGCCACGTCAGGGAAACAGAGCAGATTTCTATTTCTTTGGATATGGTCACAGATATATAGAATGTCTGCAGGATTTTTACAGATTATGTGGAAAAACACCTCTGCTTCCAAGATACACCTTCGGAAACTGGTGGAGCAGATATCACAAATATACAGAGGCAGAATACAAAGAACTGGTAGAGCGTTTTGAGAAAGAAGAAGTGCCATTCTCTGTTGCAGTTGTAGATATGGACTGGCATCTGGTAGAGGATGTACCTCCTGTATATGGAAGCGGATGGACAGGATATACCTGGAATAAGAAATTTTTCCCCAATCCGCCTGAATTTATGGACTGGCTGCACAAACATGGGTATAAGATTACACTGAACGTACATCCGGCAGATGGAGTGCGTGCTTATGAAGAAGCCTATCCGAGAGTTGCAGAGAAGATGGGAATTGATCCTGCAAGCAAGGAACCGGTGCTTTTTGACATGACAGATCCGAAATTCATTGAGACATATTTTGAGGAACTGCATCATCCGATGGAAGAAGAGGGAGTAGACTTCTGGTGGCTTGACTGGCAGCAGGGAACTGTAACCAAGGTTCCGGGACTGGATCCGCTCTGGATGCTGAACCACTATCACTATCTGGACAGCAAGTGGAAAGGAAAACGTGCGCTGACTTTCTCAAGATATGCAGGACCCGGAAGCCACAGATACCCGGTTGGTTTTTCAGGTGATACGGTCATTACCTGGGAAAGTCTGAAATTCCAGCCATATTTCACGGCAAATGCCAGCAACATCGGTTTTGGATGGTGGAGTCATGATATCGGTGGACATATGTTGGGATACAGAGACGACGAGCTCACTGCAAGATGGGTACAGCTTGGAGTCTTTTCACCAATGAACCGTCTGCACAGCACAGACAACCCGTTCAATGGAAAAGAACCGTGGAAATACAACCAGATCGTAGAAACAGTAATGAAGAATTTCCTGAAACTGCGTCATAAGCTGGTTCCGTATCTTTACACTATGAACCGTCGTGCAAGCAGAGCGGGACTGCCGCTGGTACAGCCAATGTATTATCTGGAGCCGGAGCGTGAGGAAACCTATGAAGTGCCGAACAACTATTATTTCGGCACAGAGATGATGGTATCTCCAATTACAGATAAGCTGGATCCTGTAACAGGACTGGCAGGTGCGAAGACATGGATCCCGCAGGGAATCTGGTATGATTTCTTTAACGGAAGAGCATATAAGGGCGGCAGAAAAGTGGATCTCTGGAGAGATATTTACGAGATGCCGGTACTTGTGCGTGAAGGCAGCATCATTCCGCTGAAGGACATGGAAGGATATGATAATTCCATTGAGAATCCTGAGAAACTGGAAGTACTTGTATATCCTGGAAAATCCGGGGAATTTGTACTCTGGGAAGACGGTGGGGACACACCGGAAGACCTGGATGAGAACTGGGTATCCACCAGAATGACGAAGACTGCAGATGAGAATGGAACAGTATTTATTATAGAAGCTGCACAGGGAAATACAGCAGTGATCCCGCAGAAACGTTCCTGGAAGATCCGCTTCTGCAATATTCTGGACAAACCGCAGGAGTTTACTGTAAACGGACAGGCATATAAGGAGGCAGAGTTCGCAGAGGATGAGAAGCTTCATGGAACAATAGTGATCCTGAAGAATGTGCCGGCAGATGCACAGGTGAAGATTACTTTTGCGGCAGATGCAGCTGTTTATCAGAGAGACTATGCAGAAGAGGTCTATGAGATTCTGGAAAAAGCACAGATTACCTATGCACAGAAGACAGACGTCTATAAAGTAGTGAAAGAGCTGGGCACAGAGGCAGTGCCTGTTCTGGTATCCATGAATTTGAATCCGTCATTGCTTGGGATACTGATGGAGATTCTTACAATGGGAATTTAACCGAATCAAGTAAGTTCCCTGCGGTAAAAAACATACCGAGGTCAGACTCCAATATTGTGGCTTCGCGCGTAAGACCGATGCGGGAACTGGCAGGATTTAAGCGTATCACATTAAGACCGGGAGAAAAAGCTACAGCATCATTGATGGAAAAACAAGAGGTTTCTTTGCTGAGGTCTGTACCATGTAATAATGATTTCGAAGAGGTTCGGATCTGTGAGGGGCACACCAAGTAATTGGTGTGTCTACTCGACCATGAAATACCGATATAACACCCAACCCCAAGTTTGTCTACAGTCTGAAGGCTGCGCACTATGTGCGACAGCCTTTTATCTATTTAAACACAGAAAACCCCACCCGATTGACGTCGGATTATTTCCGTAGTTTTGCTTCATCCAGCAAATTCAATACTCCTTTTTTGCCTTATTTTTTATTGATTTCTGCGAATCCGGCAGCATCAACCTTTAAGTCTGTTTTTTCGCCTTTTTTCAGCTTTTTCCATTCAGAGAAAGCCATTTCATAGCGTTCTGTTTCGGTTTTGCCTTCCTTTTTCTCATAGGTAGCAGTTACGAAATAGTGCTCATCCTTTGTTCCTGTTCTCTGGTTGTCTTTCAGCTTTGGTTCTGGCCAGGCTGGATTCTGGTCTGTTCCGGAAGTTTTTGCAGTGTCTACCACAGTCCACCGGTCTATTTCGTAGTAATATTTTGTAGCATACACCGGTTCTTGTCGATACACTGGTTTATCCGTGGTTTCTGTATAGGTTTCATCTTTGTATACAGGAACACTTTTGGTTTTCTCCTCAAAATATCCGTTTCCCAGGTCAACATGGGAGACTTCATCTTCATAATGGTCGATAACGCGGCGTGTTTTGGTTTCCGTAACTTTTTCATAGTGGTCTATGACTTGTTCGTATGACTTAATCTCATTTTTCGTGTATTGTAGTCGTGCGTCATCTGGCAGCTGCCAATCACTTTCACTGTGTGCAACGATTTCTTCGATGTCGATGGTTCGTTCCCAGTCAAAGTCATCAATGGTTACATTTTTTACTTTCGGTGCCAGACAGGACATCATTCCGAAAATAATGACAGCAAAGATCCCCAGAAAGAGCAGAGCTCTTTTCATCAGTGATTTCTTTTGTTTCTTCTCTTTTTCTTTTTTCTTTGGTGCACTTTTGGCGGTATTTTCCTGGTGAGCTTCTTTTTTCTCTTCTTTTTTGCGTTTCTTTTCTTCTTCCTGCTGCCGTATTTCGAAATAGTTTCTCTCAGAGTCTTCTTTTGTAGCTCCGCAGTTTTTGCAGATGTTCAGATCGTCACTGTTAAGGCTGCCGCAAAAACTGCACTGCCAGTCTGGATTTCGGCTGATTTTTGCGGCTTTCTCCTCTGAAACATATTCAATTGCGTCCGGCATGTAGAATTTTGTGTTTTCATCCTGAGGATGCCCACAGAGTGGACAGGTTTTCTGTCCGGCTTTGATTCTCTTATTGTCACAAAATGGACAATCCCAGAGTCCTTCGATTAATTTTCCCATACTTAATTCTCCTTTCCTGTCTATTATACATTTAATTTGACGAAAAGAATAAACTGATAATTCAGGAATGGCATCGCATTTGCCGGATTCTGTGTTATAATAAAAATATTTATATGGTAAAAAATACTACAGAAGAGGAGCAAAAAAGATGCTGTATATAGGAAATCACACAAGTTCATCCCGAGGATATGTTGCAATGGGAAAGCAGATGCTGGCAAATGGCGGTAACACATTTGCGTTTTTTACCAGAAACCCAAGAGGAGGGAAAGCCAAAGAAATAGATCCCCAGGATGTGCAGGCATTTCTGCAGCTGGTAAAGGACAATCATTTTGGAAAGCTGGTAGCTCATGCACCCTACACTATGAACTGTTGTGCTGCCAAAGAAAACCTCAGAGATTTCGCCAGAGAAATTATGGCAGATGATCTGAAACGTCTGGAAATGACACCGGGAAATTATTACAATTTTCATCCGGGCAGCCACGTAGGACAGGGCGCAGAAGTGGGAATCAGCAAAATTGCAGAAATTCTTAATGAAGTGCTGACAAAAGACCAGAGTACAATTGTACTTCTGGAAACTATGGCAGGAAAGGGGACGGAAGTAGGAAGAAATTTTGAAGAGCTCCGTCAGATCATTGACCAGGTGGAATTAAAAGATAAATTAGGGGTTTGTCTGGATACCTGTCATGTCTGGGATGGTGGATATGATATTGTAAATGATCCTGACAGTGTATTTGCAGAATTTGACCGGGTCATAGGTCTGGACAGACTAAAGGCTATCCACCTGAATGACAGTATGAATCCCCTTGGCAGCCATAAGGACCGGCATGCCAGAATCGGAGAGGGCCAAATAGGACTGGAGGCACTTGTGCGCGTGATCAATCACCCTGCCACAAAAGGAATTCCCTTTATTCTGGAAACCCCCAATGATGATGAAGGATGGACTCATGAAATCGCCTTGCTCAGAGCGGAGTATAAAGGAAAATAAATAAGATAAAGAAAAGCAAGGATAAAAATTTTCTTGGACGAAAAGGAGATGTTTATGAAAACACGGAAACGGATTTTGTCAGTAATACTTACCATTGTAACATTGCTTCTGCTTGTGCTGGATATTCCTGTGGCAGCAGCAGAACCCAAAAAAGTAGACGTTTTGTTTACCCATGATACCCATTCCCATCTGGACAGCTTTTCAACCATTGTAGAGGGACAGCAAAAAGAAGTCGGTGGATTTGCCAGGATGAAAACTTTGATGGATGAAAAGCGAAAAGAAAATCCGGATACTCTGGTGCTGGATGGAGGAGATTTTTCCATGGGTACACTGATCCAGACTGTATATGATACAGAGGCAGCGGAGCTTCGGATGCTGGGATATCTGGGTTATGATGTGACTACCTTTGGTAATCATGAATACGATTACCGGTCAAAGGGTCTGGCAAATATGCTGAAGGCAGCTGTAAATTCCGGCGAGACACTGCCGGAGCTTGTAGTGTGTAATGTGGATTGGGAGGCTATGGAGAAAGAGGGCTTAAGTGATGGCCAGAAGCAGATCAAAGAAGCATTTGAAGCCTACGGTGTGAAGGATTACGTGGTGATCCAAAAGGGAGATACGAAGATTGCCGTGGTTGGTGTATTTGGAAAAGATGCCCTGGAATGTGCGCCTACCTGTGAGCTGCTGTTCAAGGATCCGGTAGAGTCAGTGAAGCAGACAGTAGCCCAGATTAAGAAGAATGAGACTGTAGATATGATCGCATGTGTGTCCCATGGCGGAACCTGGGAGGATGAGGATAAGTCTGAGGACGAAATCCTTGCAAAGAAGGTTCCTGAGCTGGATCTGATTATCAGTGGACATTCCCACACAGAGCTGAAGGAAGCAATTCAGCATGGGAATACCTATATTGTATCCTGTGGTGAGTACGGACGAAATCTGGGATCACTTTCCATGACACAGAAACAGGACGGACGCTGGGAGATGACCTCCTATGAGCTGATCCCGGTGTCTGATGAGATCAAGCCGGATCAGGCAACCCAGAGACGGATTGATGAATTAATGGATACGGTGGATACCAATTACCTGGCGGATTTTGGCTACACCAGAGATGAGGTCCTGGCTGAAAATGATGTCGAATTTAACAGTCTGGAAGAAATGGGCACAAAGCATGAAGAACTGAATCTTGGCGATATTATGTCTGATGCCTATGTATATGCTGTGGAACATTCAGAATATTTTGATGGAGATCCTGTAGATGTAGCAGTGGTTCCAAGCGGAACTGTCCGTGATACCTATACAAAGGGAAATATTACAGTAGAAGATGTCTACAATTCATTCTCTCTGGGAATCGGAAAGGACGGAGTAGCAGGATATCCGCTGATCAATGCTTATCTGACCGGAAAAGAATTGAAGCTGGCAGCGGAAGTGGATGCGTCTGTTTCAGACTTTATGACGACTGCAAGATTATATTGCAGTGGACTGAATTTTACATATAATCCGCACAGAATGATCCTGAACAAAGTAACGGATTGCTATCTGACCAGAGGAGACGGAGAACGGATAGAAATCCAGGATGATAAGCTGTATCATGTTGTAACGGACCTGTACACAGGACAAATGCTTGGTTCTGTAATGAAAATGTCATATGGCCTGCTGTCCCTGGAACCCAAGGATGAGAATGGAAATCCGATTGAAAATCTGGAAGATCAGGCAATCATGGAAAACGACAGAGAATTGAAGGCGTGGGATGCAATCGCAAGATATATGCAGTCTTTTGAAGATACAGATGGAGACGGAATCGCCAATGTACCGGAATATTATGCAGTGACACATAACCGTAAGGTTATAGATGACAGTAAAAATATCATTGATCTGGTGAAAAATCCAAATAAATTTTCAGTGATGATCGTGGCGGCATGTCTGATTCTTGTTGTAATTATTGTCCTTGTTGTAGTTCTGATCCGAAAGATCGTCCGCAGGATAAAAAAGAAAAAGAATATAATAAAGAAAGGTTGAGAGGATTTAGGCCGGAGGTATGCTGTATG
>OLOY01001016.1_pt1 | contig 13258 bp, 8 predicted proteins | sample 1672771 | NCBI WGS metagenome assembly OLOY01 (sample SAMEA3136722, study PRJEB25190) | human gut metagenome
AAACCTGCAAAAAGAAGAACGTGCGCCTTGATTTGATAGAGGAAGCCGTGCTGCAGTCTGCGCTTGATATTCTCACCGATGAAAATATAGCCTATATTTCCACCGAAGTGGAAAGACGGTGCGCCGAAAACAGCGACAGCGCCGCACTTCTCGCCAGCTTAAATGCCCAGCTGGAAGAAGTGCAGCGCCGACTAAAAAATATAGGCAATGCTATTGCGCAGGGAATTATAACAGAAACCACGAAGGAATTACTGGAAGAAGCCGAAGCGGACCGCACGGCCCTGCGCCAGCAGATAGACCGCGCGAAGGTGCAGGCCGCGCTTGTCGTCAAGGCCGAAGCCGTGGCCTGCTGGCTTGACGGGTTCCGCCGGGGTGATAGAACGGATCCAGACTTCCGCCGCCAGGTGTTTGGAGCGCTGGTTCATTCCGTCTTTGTGTATGACGATTATCTGAAGATTATTTTTAATGTGGACAGTGCCGGGGCCGCCGTTGTTCCTTATGAAGCCGCCCAGGCCGCCACGCCTTCGGAAGCCCCGCCGGGTTCGTATTTGGACACGTTAGGGGCACCAAAAATAGCCTTACGGAAACGTAAGGCTATTTTCATAATGATTGCCGCTTTGTGGAGTGCTTTCATTTGCCGCTGACTTCTGTCTAAGTCAGCGGCTCTTTTTATTTTTTAAGAGAAATTCAAGAACTTTTAGTGTAAGGAAAACGGTGGCATATATGCAGCTGCCAATAAAAGTAAGCAGCAAAATTATTTCCTGAAAACTCAAGCGTTCACTTCCCTCATAATTTGGAGGCGACAATCAAGAGTAAATTATACAGAGCATCCTCGCCGTATTGGTAGGAGGACGCCGCGCCTGGCTGCCGGAGCAAGTTGACCGGCGACTGTTCCGCCAGAGGGTTTTCGCCTTCCTTCCGCGGCAAGGGAGGAACTTCGGCCGCAAATACGGCGGCGGCATTGGAAAACAGAATCGCCGCGCACATCGCCGTACTCAGCAGCGCCTGCATTCGCTTGTTGCTTTTCATGGTTGCATCTCCTTTTTCTTTTTGAAATTTTCCGATCGTCCAGCCGCATTCCTTTTCGGGAGCAGCGCAGACAGGACACATGCATTTGATTCCCATTATGGGAACCGGATTTCAACGTTGCAATAAACAAAATTTTCAAATGCGCAGCAATATTTTTTGCCGGTAAAACGAGAAAAACAGGGCCTTTGCCCGCCCTGTTTTCCACACTTTTTTCACCGGCAGAGCCAGCAAAAATTTTGCTTGGCCGCTTTTTACAAAAAGCACCCCGCAGCAGAAAAGCCATTGGGCAGCTTTTCCCCTGCGGGGTGTTTCTTATATGGTTTTTATTCGTTTGTCTGTCCTTGTTCCAGCATCCGGCACAGCAGCGGCCGCAGTTTTTGAGCCAGCAGCCAAAAGCCCAGATCGGTCAAATGGACGCCGTCCACGGTGGTTTCCTTTGCAACCGTTTCCAACATATCCCGTGCCGATGCAAACCAGATAAAGCTATCTCCCCGGGATTTCCGGCGTTCCACCTCCTGCTGCTGAAAACGCTCTTCCCGCGCAAACTGTTCCGCTTCGGTGCTGTTCCAGCCGCATTTTGTCTGCCAGCTTGCCGAAAGCACCAAAACCGGCAGCTGCGGCGCACAGCCGCGCACCGCATCCAGAAAGGCTGGCAGGTTGGTTTCCAGCAGCCCCTGGGGGCCGGCGTTGGGCTGGATGTCCACCACCAGCGCCCCCAGCCGGGGCAGGCTGCAAAAGCAGGAAGCCAGACCTGACATTCCCACGCCATTGCCCGAAAACCCCAAATTGTACACTTCCCGGTCCAGTTCCCGGGACAAAATGGCCGGATACGCCATACCCGGCCGGGAGGCACAACCTCCCTGGGTGATGGAAGTGCCATAAAAGGCGATGGTCCTGCGATGTTTGCGGGGCAATGCCGGCTGCATCTGCGCCCCTTTTTCCAGGCCGATTGCAATCGACCGAATGCCAATATACAGCGGCAGATACACCAGCACCTCGGTGTGCGGCGGAAGGTCCCGCGCCAGTTCGCAGCAAAAGGAGTCCTCCTGCGGCGAAAACTTTGTCAGCCCTGCAAACTGCCAGGCCATGTCGGGCAAAGCCCTCAAATAGCAGTCGCACCCGCACTGGGCCGCCGGAGTCATATGCGCCATATAGGGAGCCGCGTTTACCGCCGCCTTTACCCACACTGCCCGGCTGTCAGTCCGAAAGCGCAGGCAGGCCCCCGCCATGTGAGAAGACAATTCGATCAGCGCCGGCCGCTGGGCCTGCAGCATACCGGAAAGAGATTGGGGGAGGCGGTTCCATCGCCTTTCCTCTGCAAAAAAGCCCAAACCTTCCACCAGAATGTTTTCGTTGGGAACTTCGTGCCATAGGATTTCTTCCCCCCGGGCATTCTGCGCCGCCATCTGCCGGTCAAAATCAGCTGCGTCCGCCATGCTTTACTCTCCTTTATGCCCTGTTGCAACCTCGAAAGTTTTTTCATAGAGCTCACGGCCGCGGGCGCCGCCCCTGTTCGCCGCGTTGTATATGGCCTTCACATCCTGGTAATATCCCTTGAACACCTGGGATCCACTGAACCCAAACCGTTGTGCGCCTTTCAGATAATCCAGATAACGCCGGTAAAAATTTTCGTCGTCAAAAGCGCGCTCGTCAAACTCCAATTCCAGCCCCATGTGGTTTTGGGCGGCGAGTTCCGCTGCATTTTGAATCTGCACCGGCTGCGTTCCATTAAAGTAGTGGTTTGGCTGCAGGATGGCCGCATCAAATCCCATTGCCTGCCAGCGGTCAAACCCCAAAGCCCGGTAGTAGGGAATCCACAAAAAGGCAAGTCCGCGCTCTCTGGCTTTTCGGCCTGCATAGTCAATCAGTTCTGTCTGGGAAGCATCCTCATGCAGCCAGTACAGGCCGCACAACCGCAGCGTGTCCAGCTGCTCAAAGGGGCGGTACAGCTCCGCCATGCGGTCCATATACCGGTCAATGGCCGCTTTCTGGCTTTCCGGTCCGCCAAAGGTCTGCCGGGAGGGAAAGGGAATGGTCAGCACCAGTCGCGCCTGCAGCTGGGGCCGCCGGCTGAGTTTTCTGGCCTGCAGCACCGCCTCGTGCAGCGCACACAGGTCCCCCTGCGGCCGCAGCGTTTTGTTCAGATACCACTCAAAATCCTCCCAGGTGGCCGCCTTGGCGGGGTCCACCGCCTCAAACAGCTGGTTGCCTGTGCAGGACAAAAGCCCCAAAAAGAGAAATCCATCGAAAAAGGGCTCGCCGAAACCGGCATTTCGTTTTTGATACAGCAGATAGGGCAGCAGCTCTTGTGCGCTCCAATCTCCCTGCTGCCGGTCGTAATACCCATTATAAATCAATACCAGATTCCGGATTCCGCCTGTATTCTGTCCGGATGTGCAATATTCACCTTGCATTTTTCCCTTCCTTTTCCAAAAAGTCGCGGGGCGTGATGCCGTAGGTGCGCTGGAAAGCACGCTTGAAGGAATACTCGTTGTCGTACCCTATTTCTGTGGCAATTTCCCGGGGACAGTATCCCTTCAGCACCAGCAGTTCCTTGGCTTTTGCCATCCGCTTTTCTGTGATATAGTTGTAGAAATTTTGTCCCACCGTATTTTTGAAGATGCGGGAAACGCTGGCATTGGACACGCCAAAATGGTCGCTCAGCAAATTCAGCGACAGATCGGGGTCGTGCAGATGCTCGTTTACATAGCTCACCAGCGAGCGGTTCACGTTGGTGGCCGCCTGCTGCTTTTTCTGCATGATCTGCTCACAGAGCGTGTTGACGGTGTTTCTTGCGCGGTCAAACGCCTGCTCCAGCGTCATGCCATGCTGCGGTTCCTCCATTTTCAAAAACATCTGCACCGGCAGCTTTTCTTCCAAAATAATCCGCCGCATGGTTTCGTACAAAAGGGTGGCAACCCGGCAGATGAGCGTATAGCTCAGCCCAAGGCGCTGATTTTCCTCGTACAGCTGCTGCAGGATCGCCTGCGCTCTTTTTTCGCTGCCCTCCCGGATGGCACGCACCAGCTGCGTTTCCCAATCCAGCGGGTAGTAATACTCCATGTTGGGGCTGGCAAACTGGATGCCGCAAATTCCCTTCTTTTCCCGCATGCTCTCTTTGATTTCCTGGTACGCCGCGCTGATTCCCGTCAGGCCCCTGCGGGCGCGGGCCACAAACACGCTGCATTCTATATCCTCTTCGATCAGCGCATCGTACAGCGGCTGCGCCAGTTCCATTGCGATGTCCTCGTCCGGCAGAGAGGGAAATTCTGCAATCACAGCGGTGCACTCATCAATATTTTCCACCAGTTCGCAGTGGCTCTGGCCGCATTTGATGGTTTGCAGCGATTTTTTCAAGGTGAGCAAAAATTCCAGGTGAATCCGCGTGTCCTCGATTTCGTTGTCGGGATTGCCAGGCTGATGGCGGAACACCACCACAACATACCAGTAATTGCAGGAGGAAGGAACCGATTGCTGATCACTGTTGAAATAGCCGCGCAGCAGCTGCGCATTGGTTTGCTCCCGCAGGGCATACCGATAGGCCGCAATGGTGTTTTCCATATTGGTGTGGTCGTCGTACAGCCTGCCCACGCAGGTGGCCAGGGTGTCAATATCCTGCTGTTCGTTTTTGCCCTTGACCTTTTTGTTTATCTTTTGAATCAGGTTCCCCAAAGGCCGGTACTGAATGCTGGCCAGCACATAGGCGGCCAAAATGCCCAGCATGGCAAGCACTAATACCAGCACATAGTTCCAGGCGCTCTGTGCAAAGGGAATGGGGGCATCCTCGCAGGTGAGGTCATAGGTTACCAGCATGCTCTGGCTGCTGGTGCTGCATGTTTGGGTCGGTGCAGAGGTCTGCTGAAAATCCACCTGCCAGATGGGCTGGCCGTTCCAGTCCTTTACGAGCAGCTGGGTCACCTGTTCGCCGCATACCTGCTGAAGCAGCTTTTGCATGGCTGCCTTGTCAAAGCAGCTTATGGCAATTGCCCGGGGCGGAGTAAGAATATCCAGCTGCTGCACATAGACCAGATAGTCCGCATTGTGAAAAGCAAAATTGCTGGGTTTGAGCGGGCCCTCGCACCCCGGCACATTCAGCAGATGCTCGGTGACGAGATTGGCAGGCAGCTGCAATTTTCGCTGCAAATAGTTTTCGTACTCCGAAACGGAAAACCACCCGCTGGACGTCACCACCAGATCTTTTTGCGGATAGAGCACTGCGATATCCCGCAGAGCGCTGTTGAGGCTGCACAGAGCGGTGAGATTGACCGAAATATCCTGTTTTTCCATCGGGCCGAACTCATTTTCAAAAATCTTGCTCTCCGAAGTGAACTTCTGCACCCAAATGGAATTTTGCAGCACGTTGCTCACTTCGCTGCCCACTTCCCAAATATCGTCCAGGACGTCCCGCACCTTCTGGCTCTCGGCTAAAAAGGACTTTTCGTTGGCTTCCTTGCGTTCTTTCCGCATGGCGGCAGAAAAAATAGAAATCCCCACAAGAAAAACACATACAAACAAAGCGATGTATGTAAAAAAATAGCGCTGAAAGTCCTTTGAGTGCCAGTATAAACGATGCATCCTGTTTTTCTCCCTCTGTGCCGCAATATTTTACCAACAAGCGTGCTTGCTACTAGATTACATCACAAATAGACAAATAGCAATCCATTCCGCAGCAAACACCTGCCCAGCTTCAAGTGCAATAGCCGTGCCGCGTTTTGCGGCACGGCTTTGACTATTTACATTGATCTATCGTGCTCTATCATCAGGAAGGCATATTGGCCAGGTAGCGCTCATAGCGAGCCTGGTAGATATCGACCAGTTCGCTCAGGCCCAGCTCTTCCAGCTTTTCCACTTCCTTGTCCAGGTCGTCCACAGAGATCTGGCCCAGGGTGAGTTTGGTGGCCAGCTCCTTGGAAGCGGTTTGCAGATTGGGCAGCAGGGCATTGATCTTGTCGGATTCTTCCTTGGTGGGCAGAGCCAGGAAATTGTTCACCTGATCCGGATATTTCAGATCGTAGTCGATGAGGTCCAAAGTGACCTGCCGCTTGTAGTCATCGCAATTGGCAACCTGCTGGCGCATATCCACTTCCTGCACGCGGGGCAGAACGCCGTTCCACAGCATGGCGCCTTCGGAGATGCGCTGCTCGTGGGCCATATCCGCAGTCAGATCGGGAATGGGAGTCATAACGCCGTCTTCGTATGTGAAGTTGACGCCTTCCTGGCCAAAGGCGGTGAGCACAGCGTACTCATCGGAATACACAATATCCAGCAGGCGGGCAACGGCCTCCAGGTCTTCGCAATCCTTGGTGACCACATAGCGCTCCCAAACCATGGAACCGGGCTCAGACATCGAGCCGGGCTCCACGCCGTCCAGGGCGGGCAGCGGCATCAGCGGCGCATACAGCGCATCGGGGGCAATCTCCGCCACGGTGGGCTCGTTCCACATGGCATTGGTGTAGTCCCACAGGCATCCCAGCTTGTTTTCGGCGCGTTTCTGGGCCATCAGCTCAAAGTTGCCGGCGACAGAGGGGTCCAGAATGCCTTCCTGCACCAGGCTGTTGAGGTATTCAAAATAAGGCTTGACATTGGGGCTGTTCCAGGGGCTCACGATCTTGTTTTCCACCGGATCCAGGGCGATCATATCGGTGGGCAGATCAAACCACTGGGCGATGCTGGTGCGGAAAGAGGAGGGATCGATGAACATGATCTCATCCTGCTGGCCGTTGCCATTGGCGTCCTTTTCCCGGAAGTCCCGCAGCATCTGGGTAAACTCTTCCAGATTGGTGGGTTCGGCAATCCCCAGCTTGTCGGCCCAGTCGCGGCGGTAGAGCATGGAGAAGCTGCCGTTGGGGTCGGTATTGTCGCCGTAGTACTTACTCGACACATTGCAGAACCAATAAATGTTGCCGTCCTCGGCAGTGGTGAGCGGACGTATGGTGGGGAACTTTTTGTCAAAAGCCTCCTTGGCAGGGCCCTGGGAATATTTGTCGATGATCTCGTTGATGGGGATGATCAGGCCCTGCTCCGCCAGAGCCATCAGGGCGGCGTCGTCCATGGTATGGGCCTTGGCGATGTCGGGCAGATCCTTGCCGGAGGCAAACCGGGTCTGCAGGATCACCGAGTACTGCTCAGGGGCAACCACTTCCCAGTCGATGTCCAGCTTTGCATCGTCCAGCCAGCTTTTCAGGATTTGATAGGCGCTGTATTCCTCTACCTCGTTCCAGTCGTTGCAGGGAGCCCAGCCCTCGGTGCCCAGGATCTTAAGTTTGCTGAAATCACTGGAAGCCTGGTCGCTGCCGCTCTGGGAATCGCCAGAATTGGATTTTCCGCCGCAGCCGGCCAGAGTACCGGCAGCCAAGCAGCCCACCAAAAACAGGGAGAGCATTTTTCTTTTTTTCATTGTTTTCCTCCTATTTGTGCATGATTTTATTTTTTGCTCTTCTCTCATTTAGCCTTTCAGAGAACCGAGCATAACACCTTTGATGAAATATTTCTGGAAGAAGGGATAGGTAAAGATGATCGGCAGGGTGGTGAAAATGATCATCGCATACTGCATCTGCGTTGCGGAGAGCATTTGATTCATGGCATTTTCGATATCCGCCGAGTTGAGCTTGGTGAGATCTACAGTCTGGGCCACCAGCACCCTCTTGAGGTACAGCTGCAGCGGATGCAGGCTTTTATCCGGCAGATAGACCTGCGCCGCAAACCAGTTGTTCCACATGGTCACGATGGAGTAGATGGACACCACCGCCAAAATGGGCTTTGCCAGGGGCAGATAGATGCGGCGCAGAACTGTAAAATTGCTGGCGCCGTCTATGAACGCCGATTCCCGTATATCCCGGGGCAGCCCCGTGAAATAGGTGCGGGTGAGAATGATGTACCAGATATTGAAAGACGCCGGCACAATGATGGCGAAAATATTGTTGTAGAGATTGAGCTTGCTCATGAGCAGAAAGGTGGGGATCAATCCGCCGCCAAAGTACATGGGCAGCAGCACAAAGGCAACCACATATTTTCTGCCCCGCAGTTCCGGAACCGACAGCGGATAGGCACCCATCACGCTCGTGATGATCACCAGCACCGTGGTGGACACTGTATACAGGATGGAATTTCCGTAGGCACGCCACATATCGGAATCGGTAAAGATTTTTTTATAGGCCTGCAGTTCAAATCCCGTGGGCCAAAAGGATACGTTCATCGCCAGCACATCCTGGGGCTTGCTGATGGACATGATGAAAACATAGTACATGGGATACAGGGTGAACAGGCAGATGACTGCCACCGTGATCACGATCAGCACATCCACCAGCCGCGATCCATTTGGAATGCCGTGTTTCTTGCGCGCCAATATCTGAGTCATAATTTCTTCTCCTTTCCATCCGCAGCGGATCACCACAGCGAATAATCGGCAACCTTGCGGGAGACCATGTTGGCCAGATAAACCATGCCGAAGTTGATCAGCGAGATCATAAATCCAACCGCTGTGCCGTAGCTGAAGTTGCCGCCCACCAGGCCATAGCGGTACAGATAGGTGCCGATGACGTCGGCGTATTCGTAGGTTGCGGGATTGTACAGCAGCAGGATCATATCCGAATCCGCGCCCAGCATACCGCCCACGCCCATGATCAGCATGACCACAATGGTGGGTTTGATGGCTGGCAGGGTAACATGCCAGATTTTATGCCACCGGTTGGCGCCGTCCAGACTGGCCGCCTCGTAGAGAGTGGGGTCGATGGAAGCCATGGAAGACAGGTAGAGGATGCTGCCCCAGCCGAAGTTCCGCCAAATGTTGATCACTGTGTACACGATGGGGAAATACTGCGGCTTCATATTCAAAAGGAAGGGTTCGCCGCCCATCATCATGATGAATTTGTTGATGATGCCGTCGCTGCTCAAAAAGGAAAGCGCCATGCCGGCCACCACCACGCTGGAAATGAAGTAAGGCATGTAGCTTGCCGTCTGGGCAAACTTTTTGAACTTGACCAGCCGCACTTCATTGATCAGCAGCGAAAAAATGATCGGGATCCAAAACGCGATGCCCAGGTTCATGGCGCTGAGCACCAGGGTGTTTTTGATGAGCCGCCAGAAATACGGGTCATGTACAAATGTTGAAAAATGTTTCAGCCCCACCCACTTGGTCTGCCCGGTGAAATCCATAAAGGGCATGCCGGGTGTCCAGTCCTGGAAGGAGATCAGCAGGCCATACATGGGTACATAGCAGAAGATGAAAATCAAAATCAGCACCGGCGACATAATGGCGTACAGCTGTATCTGACTTTTTAATTTATAATTGATTCTCTTGGGTGCCGTCTTTGCGTTTGGAGTTCGCACGGTCTTGCCACCAGCCTTTCCTGCTTCATGTGCTTGATTGAACAATCTCAGTGTACGCCGGCCCTTTCGGAAATGCAATAAACAATACTTTTAGCGTGGGCGCAACTTTTGCAGCAGCCTTTTCCGCACTCCTTTTCGCAATATTTTTGCGTACATTTTTTTCATTTTGCACATTTTTTGATTTTTATTGACTTGCAAAATAGTGCTTTTATAATATAGCTAACACTAAACGGTCCCCGGACCAGAAAGAGGGAACTTATGTCTATTTCCGTTGCCGTCATCACCTGCGGCCCCAGCGACCTGCTCGCTCTGCTGCAGAAATCTCCGGCTCTTACCGTCGAAGTCCTGCACCCGAACGCTCTCACCCCCCACTGCCTCGATGGTTTCCAGTGCGCCTGCGTGCTGGGGGGCACCCGGGAGGAACCGCTGGTTTTCCCGGCGGAATGCCGCAGTGTGGTGGAGGATTTTTCGCACAGCGGCAGACGGGTGCTGTATGAATACACCCTGAGTTTCTGCCAGAACTACTGTGCATCTCCCGATTCCACCCGCTTTCTCCGGCTGGTGTGCACCGACGCGGAATTCGCCGGCCTGGAAGATGGACTTTTGTTGGATGATCAATGCAATATGCGCTGCACCCCCTACTATCGCAACAATCTGGCCAGACCTATTTTAATGTATAAAAAGGGGCTGTCGGAACACGCCCGCCAGCCGCTCAGCCAACAGGAGCGCACCGACTGCCAGCAATATGGCATCTGGCTGGAAACCCCCGCCGTCGCCGTCTGCTCCTTCCGGCTGTGCAACTTTCTGCGGGCGCGATTCTCTCCGGTGCCGGCCTGGAGCCGACTGGTGCGCTCGCTGATCGGCTGGCTGTGCGGCGCGCCGGTTCTGGAGGAGGTGGAGTTTCCGCCTCAGTACCAAACCGGCTTTGCCCGTTCCGCCGCCGACTGTGCCGCCAGCGGCATCGACTGGTTCAGCCGTTCCGGCATTCTGGTGGATGAGGGCAAACGAGGCGTGCTGGAAGGGCTGGGCACCGAAATTTACCCCGACGGCCACCAGAAAACCGCCTCCTCCATCCGCACTGACTGCTGCGGCGAAGCGGCGCTGGCCTATCTGATGCACTTTCTGGCATTCGGCGACGCCCGCAGCCTGGAGCGGGCCCAAAACCTGGAAGCTTTTGTCTACGACAAAATGCAGATCCGCTCGGGCCGCTTTCAGGGCATGCTCCGCTGGACCGACATCGCCTGGGAGGTGTGCTACCAGGACGATATGGCCCGGGCCATGCTGGTGACCCTGTTCAAAGCCCTGTACGGGGCTGGGGCGGGAATATCTGCCCCAGTGCCGGATGGCGCTGGAATTTTTGATGAACACCACCGGGCCGGATGGCCTGCGGCCGGCCCGCACCGACAATCTGAACATGTCCGAGGAAGATTTTGCCGCGCTGAGCCGACAGAACGGAGCTTTCCCCTGCGCACATTATAATGCCTTTTATCTGGCCTGTCTACTGCTGTACGGCAAGCTGGAAAAGGACGCCCGCTGCCTGGCCGTGGGCGAAACCGGCATGCAGGCGCTGCTGCAGGCCTATCCCAAAACCATCCGGGAACAGAGCCAAACCGAGGAGCTCTGCCGGCTTCTTCTCCCCTTTGCCTGGCTCTACTATGCCACCGGCAAACAGGAATACCGGCAGATGCTCTACACCGTGACCCGGGATTTGGAAAAGATGCGACACCTCTCCGGCGCCTACCTGGAATGGGACGACGACTACTCCGCCGCATGCAGCAAGCAGGAAAACGGCGAATGTTCCCTGCTGGCCCGCAACGGCGACCCGGTGTGTGACCTTTTATACAGCAACAACTGGGTTCCCCTGGGGCTGATGCAGGCCTATTTTGTCACGGAAGATGCCTATTTTTACGATTTGTTCTGCCGGCACGCCGCATTTTTGTCCACAGCCCAGATCCACAGCCAGGACCCCCGGATCGACGGCGCCTGGGCACGGGGCTTTGACGCGGAGCAAATGGAGGTCTGCGGTCTGCCCAACGATGTGGGCTGGGGGCCCTGGGCCGTTGAAAGCGGCTGGACCGTGGCCGAAATTTGTGCCGGCCTGCTGCAGGGAGTTCTCAAAGACAAATTAAAGGAGTTTTACAAATGAAACTGGTTGTTCTTTCCCCCTCCAGCCTGCCGGAGGAACTCTTGGCGGGCCTGGGGCATCTGTGTGAATCCGAAGGTTTTGCCGTGGGCGAAGGCGGCATTGCGGTCACCGCGCGCCGGGCCGGCCGCTTTGCCTTCCGGCTGGAAGAAAACTCGCTGGAGGTGGAATACCGGGTGCCCGCCGAGTTTTTCCGCGCTTTGTCCTATCTGAAACAGCCGTCCCGCCAGCCCCTCGCCTGGAAGCAGCAGCCGGCCTTTGCCGAGGTGGGTGCAATGCTGGACTGTTCCCGCAATGCCGTGCTGACCCCCGACACGGTGAAGCTGATGCTGCGCAAAATGGCCCTGATGGGCATGTCGGTAGCCATGCTGTACACCGAGGACACCTACGAAATCCCTCAGCAGCCCTATTTTGGCTATCTGCGGGGCCGCTACACCCAGCAGCAGCTGCGGGAACTGGACCGGTATGCGGCGGACCTGGGCATCGAGCTCATCCCCTGCATCCAGACCCTGGCGCATCTGGAGCGGGCGCTGCACTGGCCGCAGAATGACCCCGACCTGCGGGACACCGAAGACTGCCTGATGGTGGGGGAGGAAAAGGTATATGCCTACATCGAGCAGATGTTCCAGGCTGTGCGGGCCTGTTTCCACACCCGGCGCATCCACATCGGCATGGACGAGGCCTGGTCTTTGGGGCTGGGAAATTTCCGCTTCAAAAACGGGATCGTCCCCGCCTGGGAATTGATGAACCGGCACCTCTCCCGGGTGGCGGCTCTTGCCCAAAAATACAATTTCGCGCCGATGATCTGGAGCGACATGTACCTGCGCGCCGCTTCGCCCACCGGCGGCTACTACGACGTTCCCGACCAGCTGCCCCAGCCCGTTCTGGACGCCGCTCTGCCGGATGTTCCTCTGGTTTACTGGGACTACTACCACATGGACCGGGCAAGCTACCGCAAGCTGTTTGACGTTCACGAGCAGTTCGGCGCACCGGTTCTGTTTGCCGGCGGCCTGTGGAGCTGGGTGGGGCCCGTGCCCGCAGTGGAAAAAATGCGCAGCGCCAGCCTTCCCGGCCTGGAAGAAGCGCGTGACCACCACATTTCCACCGTGCTGGCCACCGCCTGGGGCGACAACGGCGCCGAATGCCCGCTGCCCGCCATTCTGTACGGTTTGCAGCTGTACGCCGAATTCACCTATACCGGCGACACCAGCCCCTCTGCCCTGGCCAGCCGCTTTGAAAGCTGCGTGGGGGAGCCCTGCGAGGCTTTTTCCCGTCTGGGCGAGTTCGATCTGCCTGCCCTGTTTGCCCCTGTGTCCGACGACCCCGTAAACTTCTCCAAATTTCTGCTTTACCAGGACCCGCTGCTGCCGCTGTTTCAGGCCGACTGCGAGGGCCTTGCCCTTTCGGGCCGGTATGAATCGCTGCAACGCCTGTACCACGGCTTTACCAGCCAGGAGACGCGGTTTGAGGCCATGTACAGCTTTTACGAGCAGCTGGCCGGCTTGCTGGCGCTGAAGGTCCAGTGGTTTCTTCAGGCTCCCGCCGCCCGCTGCCAAAGCCCCCAGGCCGCCCAAATGGCCGCCCTGGCCCACGCCTGTGCCCGGCAATGCGAGAGCTGCCGAGCCGCCTGGGGCAGGCTGTGGGAAGCGGTGAACAAACCTTTCGGCTATGAGGTGATCGATCTGCGCATGGCGGGCCTGACCGGGCGATTCCGCACCGCCGAAGTCCAAATGCAGCGCCTGCACCAGGGAGAGATCG
>OLOY01001038.1_pt1 | contig 12914 bp, 8 predicted proteins | sample 1672771 | NCBI WGS metagenome assembly OLOY01 (sample SAMEA3136722, study PRJEB25190) | human gut metagenome
CTTAAAATCCCGTGGGTAGTGATACCCGTACCGGTTCGATTCCGGTCTGCGGCAGTAGGTGAAGATAAGAGAAACGTTGAAAATCCAGCGTTTCTCTTTTTTTGTCTTGGATGCTAATAATAAAATGAAAAATGTTAATAAATTTAACGAAAACAGAATAAGAATTGAAAAATAAGGAAAACTAGAATATAATAAGGATAAGAAAAAAGCGAGGTGACTGAAAATGAAGAATGTAGTTCGTCTTGTCTCAATGGAAATTAGTAATATAAAAAATGTAACTTACGGAAAAATAGACTTTTCGAAGGGGAGGAAAGGAAGTATTCTTGGAATTTATGGTCAGAATGGATCGGGAAAGACCGTAGTGGTTGATTGCATGGTACTGTTAAAAAGTTTGTTTAGCGGTAAGAAAATATCGCCACAGTTTTATCATTATATCAATTTGAAAAGTGGTACAGCTTCCGTTAAATATTGTTTTGAAATGAAGTCTCAATCTGAGGAAAGTTATGCGGAATATGAAATAGAGCTCTTGAAAACGGAAGAGCCTTATTTTTGTATCAGTAAAGAGAAGTTAAGTGTAAGAAATTATGTGGAAGGAAAAACTACAAAACTTACACCGGTGTTTGAATATCGGCGTGGGGGAAAAGAACTGTTTCGACCATTAAAATATTCTGCGTATTTTGAAAAGAAAAAAAACATGGATAATATGATTGCATTGGGAATTGCCCGGCAAATGACAGAAGGAAGAAACGAAGAAAAACAAAGAGCGGCAGTCGGTTCTTTCTTATTTTCGCCAAAAGCGCAGGAGACATTTTCAAATACGGAAGGGGAAATCCAGAAGATTTTTCGTTACAGTAGTATGTTGCAAAAATACGGCTTGTATGATCTTGCAGTGATTGAAAATCAATATTCTGCGTTACTTGCATTGAATTTGGATATGATACCTGTGAATATCAGTGTGCCGGATTCTGCCAGATCACAGATTACAGGAATTATGCTCCGGCTTACAGATACGAATGTGGTTTCAAAAGAACTTTATCCATATGTAGCAAATACAATTGAGCAGATTAATATTGTGATGAAAGCATTGATACCGGAGATACAGCTGGAGATTTATAATGATTTTGACAAACTGATGGAAAATGGAAAAGACGGTATTCAATTTGAAATTATCACTGTGCGGGATGATGCAAGAATACCATTGTTATATGAATCCGCAGGAATAAAAAAGTTGATCTCTATCTGTAGCAATCTGGTTGCATGCTATAATCAGGAATCGTATTGTCTGGTGGTGGATGAGCTGGACTCGGGAATCTATGAATATCTTCTGGGAGAATGTCTGGAGGTTATGCAGGAAAAGGCGAAAGGTCAGTTGATTTTTACTTCACACAATTTACGCCCGCTGGAAGTGCTTGAAAACGATTTCCTGCTCTATACAACGGTAAATCCGGAAAATCGTTATATCAAATCAACGTATATAAAAAATACACAGAATACAAGATTATCTTATCTGCGAAGTATAAAACTGGGAGGGCAGAAGGAAAAATTATATAACGAAACAAATATCTATGAAATGGAACTGGCTATGCGCAGAGCAGGAAAGGTGGGTTTGCATGGATAAAAAAATCATCCTGCTTCTGGTAGAGGGACCAACGGATGAAGATACACTGGCGCTGATTTATTCACGTATTGTGAAGGAACATGATATTCGATTTGATGTACTGCATACGGATATTACTGCGGATGAAAATATGACTGTGAAATATATTAAAGACAGGATAAAAAGAGAAATTGACAGTTATCTGAAAAAGAATCCGTTTATTAAAAAGAACGATATTTTAAAAGTGGTACAGATTATAGATACAGATGGAGCATTTATTCCCAGTGAATCTGTGAAACAATCAGAGACAGGAAAAACAGAATATCATGAAACATATATTGAGGCAAAAAACAAAGATCGTCTGGTTCGGCGAAACATCAGTAAACGAAATATTGTATATCGGTTAGTGCGGTCGGATGAAGTTGCAGGATTTCCATATGAAATTTATTATTTTTCAAGAAATATTGAGCATGTCCTGCATGATGTAGCGGAGGATCTGACAGATGATGAAAAAGAAGATCTGGCATTTGAAATAGCGGATCGATACAGTGAGTGTCCGGAAGAATTTTTAAAATTGTTATACGAAGCAGAATTTCATGTTCCGGGAACATATGAAGAAACATGGAAATTTATTATGGAAAATGGAAATTCTTTGAACAGACATTGTAATATGTCGGTGTTTTTTGAAAAGTTGGGAATTGAAGTGGAATAAAATAAATAACATGTGTAAAGAGGCTTGTCAGAATACTGGCAAGCCTCTTTAAGTTATACGGAAACGGTTACATCCGGGGCGGGTCCGGTTGAGGACTTCAGGCGGAGTTCTGCCGGGACCAGTATTTTATGAGGGGAAGTCTGTCCGGAGGAAAGAGCATCGAGAAAGATATCTCCAATATGTTCTGCCATCAATAATTCGTGCTGGCATATGGAAGTTATGTTTTCAAAATCATCAGAAAATCCACAAATACTGAGATCTTTGGGAATAGAAAGACCCATATGAATACAGGCATTCATAAGTTGCTGAGCAATTCCATCGTTTTCACAGACAATCCCGGTAACGCCAAAGCTGCGTAGAATGCTGATCTGTTCTGTTAAGGCTTTTTCGGAGGTATCATGCATTCGCTGTATGATATATTCGGGGACAACAGAAAGATCAGCATTTTTTAATGCTTTTAAGTAGCCGTCAAGACGTTCGGAAACAGAAGCGACTTCTGACATATTGCTCGAAGAGAAAAAACTGATTTTCTGATGACCGAGCGAGATCAGATGCTCCGTTAACTGCTGCCCACCGGAAATGTTATCACACAATACATTATACAAATAAGGCGCAGTTGTGGGCTGGTCCATCACAATAACCGGAATATTACGGAAAACAAACTGATTTAGAAGCTCCAGATGAATGTCGGAGCTAAGCGGATAAAAAAGAAGTCCGGCAATATTCTGTTCGAGAAGCTGCTTTAATATGGTCTGTTCTTTGGAACGGCTTCCGTCGGATATAAAAAGTGACAGAAAGCAGTTGGAATTACTGATTTTGGCATTGATTTTGGAGATCATTCCAAATACATTTTCCTGTTTGATGGTAAAAGGCAGGACAAAAGCAAAAACCTGTGGCGGTGTTTGCAAATGTTCTCTTTTCTGAAAAATATCTCTTGCAACAAAGCTGCCAACTCCTCTTTTGCGGTAGAGGATCCCCTGATGTTCCAGTTCGGTAATGGCACGCTTGGCAGTAATACGGCTGACCTGAAATTCTTCCATCAACTGACTTTCGGTGCAAATTGGATGTTCAAATGAAAAATTATTTTCTTCGATTTTATTTAAGATAGATTGAATGATGATCTCATACAGTTTTTTTTGTGCTTTATTTGCAGAATCCATTAAAAATCTCCTTGGTCTTATGAATTTGTATAACATAATCATAGAACATAACAGAAGATATGTCAATCTATTTGAACAGAAAAGAAGAAAGATATATTAAATAAACACAAAAATAAAAAGCAATTGTCTCTTTGAAACAAAAATAAATGCATGAAATGTGCAAAATGCATAAAAATAGTGTTGTATAAATGAAAAACATTGACAAAATAACGACATGTATTGTACTATTGATATATCAAATAAACACAGACACAACGACGGGAAATGATATATCATACTTGTGTTTGAAGAAATGGAGGAATACAATGAAGAAAAAAGGAACAAAAATAATGAAAAGAGTCAGTGCGGTTTCTCTGGCGGCAGTAATGGCAGCCATGAGTCTGACGGGATGTGGAAAAGGAGAAGACAACGGAATTACCTGGCTGGCATCTTCGAATGCAGAACAGTTAAAAGCGTATCAGAATCTGATGAGTGAGTTCAGCACAGACACAGGAATTGAAGGAAGTGTGGTTGGTGTTGATAACGGTCAGATGTATGCAAAAATGCAGTCCTTAATTGCTGCAAACCAGACACCGGAGATTAATACCTGGGGAACAGAATTTGTACCGTGGGCATCCCGAGGAGCGATGACACCGTTGGATGAATATATTGAAAAAGATAATTTTGATACCTCTATTTTCAATGAAAGCATGTATAAAGCTTTAAGTTATGATGGAAAACAGTGGGAATTCCCGTGCTCTACCGGCGTATGCGTTATGTTTTATAATGTAGATCTGTTTGAAGAGGCCGGAATTGATCCACCGACACATGACTGGAATGATACAAGTTGGACAACGGATGCATTTATCGAACTGGCACAGAAAATGACACTGGATAAAGAAGGAAGAAATGCACTGGATCCGGAATTTGATGCAGATAATATTGTACAGTATGGTGTGGGAAGCATGCAAAGCTGGGCATTCTGGCCATGGTACTTTGGCGGTGATTGGACAGATCCGGAAGTGACAGAATATACAGGTGACAGCAAGGAAGCAATCGAAGGTGTACAGTTTGTACAGGATCTGATCCAGAAATATCATGTAATGCCATCCGATGAACAGACACAGGCTATGGCAGCAGGCGGAAACGTATTTACTACAGGAAGAGTTGCAATGACGATTGACGGCGCATGGTCATGCACAACAATGAATGAAGCAGACTTCAAATGGGATATTGCAGCAACTCCAATTGGAAGCAAACATTCTATCGTATTATTTGTCGATGGATTTGGTATTGGCGGAAAAACACAGAATGCAGACGGTGGCTGGGAATTTATCAAATGGCTGTATTCTGACAAAGATAACTATATGGAATTCCTGGATGCGTTCACAAACTATATGACAGTTCCGGCTGTAAAATCTGCAGAAGATGATGTCAAGAGCATTCTGTCTGAGCGTTTCCCGGAAGTAGATATGGATGTTTTATTTGATGCGGCAAATCATCCGGATGCAACACCTGTATATTTCAGATATCATAAAAACTATAATGAGATTAATGAAACACTTTATCAGGAGGCAATCAGCCCGATTATGAGTGGGGATAAGACTGCTGAAGAAGCAATGATAGATGTAAAAGATAAAATTACAGAACTGATCAACAGCGAGGAATAGAACACAGGGAGGACTGCCGGGAGTATTTTCCCGGCAGTTTTGTAACAGAAAGACAGGATTTGAAAAAGGAGGAACATATGGCTTCTCGTGATACAGCAACTACAAAGAAAATTAAAAGCCCTATGAGAAAAAGAGAGGCAAAATGGTTTTATATTTTTATTCTTCCCTGGATTTTAGGGTTTTTCTTATTTACTTTTTTCCCTATGGCAATGTCAGCAGTGCTGAGCTTTATGAAATGGGATTATGTACAGGCACCGCGGTTTGTAGGATGGGAGAACTTTATTACTTTGTTCCACGACGATGTGTTTTATAAATCATTGCAAGTCACGATCATATATGCAGTATTTTCGGTTCCCTTATCTTTGTTGGTATCGTTTATTTTTGCGTTGCTGTTAAATACGGGAATTAAAGGTCTTTCGGTATATAGAACATTATTTTATCTGCCATCTCTTGTGTCTGGAGCGGCGGCTTCGATTCTGTGGATGTGGATGTTCAATCCGGAGTTTGGTGTGATCAATACCATTCTTGGATATTTTGGCATCGATGGACCGGGATGGATCTATGATAAGAACTGGGCTCTGCCGGCACTTATTATCATGAGTTTATGGGGTGTTGGAGGCAGTATGTTGATTTACCTGTCCGGCTTGCAGGGGATACCGACAGAACTATATGAAGCGGCAAAGATTGATGGCGCAGGAAAAGCAACAACATTGTTTAAAATCACAATTCCGATGATGACACCTGTTATTTTTTATAATCTGATCATGGGAATCATCGGATCTTTGCAGACCTTTACACAGGCATTTGTTATGACGGATGGTGGTCCGAATTATTCTACATATTTTTATGTGCTGTACTTATATAAAAATGCATTTAAGAACTTTAAAATCGGTTATGCCTCTGCGCAGGCATGGATTTTGTTCTTTATTATATTAGCCCTGACAGCTTTGGTATTCCGATCATCTGCAGCGTGGGTTTACTATGAAAATGAAACGAATACCAGGAAAAAAGGAGGGAAAAAGAAATGAGTGATTCTGTAAGAAAAAATGTAGCGGAAAATTATAAATTAAAACCGAGTATGATTAAAAGCAAAAAAACATCAGAAAGAATTGGAAAAGCATTGACGTATCTTATACTTACCGCTTTAAGCGTTGTGTTTATGATACCGTTTGTATGGCTGCTGTCCAGTTCATTGAAAAATAATGCAGACATTTTTTCTATGCCTCCGAAGTGGATTCCGAATCCGGTAAAGTTTTCTAACTATATTGAAGTGTTTCATCAGGTACCTTTCTTTCGTTTTCTGGCAAATACATTGATTATTGCAGTGACAGTACTGATCGCGCATGTGTTTGTATCGGCAATGGTAGGTTATGCGTTTGCGAGACTGCGTGCACCTGGGAAAAATTTTCTGTTTATTCTGTTGTTATCTACCATGATGCTGCCGTCGCAGGTTACTATGATTCCGCAGTTTATCATGTTCAAGGAAATTGGCTGGGTAGATACCCTGTATCCAATGATAGTACCGGCATTTTTTGGAGGATCGGCACTGTACATCTTTTTGTACCGGCAGTATTTTGCATCTTTGTCTGCATCGCTTGGGGAAGCGGCACTCATTGATGGAGCCGGATATTTTAAAACATTTACGCATGTATATCTTCCGATGTCAAAGCCTATTCTGATCACAGTGGGAATCTTTTCGTTCATGGGAAGCTGGAATGATTTTATGGGTCCGCTGATCTACCTGAATGATCTGAATAATTTTACACTGGCAATTGGACTGAATATGTTTAAGACGCAATATATACAGAACTGGAATTATACAATGGCGTATAACGTAATGATCGTAGTTCCGTTAATTATTTTGTTCTTTGTTGCACAGAAACATTTTATTCAGGGAATCGTAATTACCGGTACAAAATAAAAAATATTTTGTATTGACTGGGAGGAAGCGAGATGAAATCAACTTATGTAATATCACAGAAACAGGAGCAGTTACATGGAATGGCTCTTGGAGGAATCGGAACAGGAAGCGTGGAAATCAGCCCGAATGGCTGCCTTGAAAAATGGCAGATCTTCAATCTTGGAAAATGGGCATGTACAGATCCGGAAAAATATGCAAAAGCAGATCTGCCGGATTATGACTATGATGTATTGCCATTTTATATAAGGACAAAAGTTCACGGAGAAAAAACTCCGGTTGTCAGAAAATTATGTCACAATCGCAGAATTGAAGGATTTCGATCGGTTTCTTATTCGTTTCTGAAAAATATTGAAACAATAAAATGGAGCCCGGATTTTCCAATCTGTCATCTGGGTTATGAGGATCCGGATCTGCCGGTGGATGTCACAGCAGAATATGTATCGCCGTTTGTGCCAAGAGACAGTAAGACCAGTGGTATGCCTGGCTTTTATGTTAAGTTTAAAGTGAAGAACCGCACGGAGAAAAAGACGGAAGTTTCTGTTCTGGGAACATTAAAGAATCCTGTGAATCGTGGGCACGAGAGTCGTATGCTGAAAAACAGTATGCTGCAGGATGCGGAAAGTACAACACTTTTCATGGGAAGTAACGCGACGGAAAGATGGGAGCAGAATGGAAGTATGGCACTTTCCGTAACGGGTGGTCAGCATAGCTATATATGTGGAGATTATGCTGAATTTTTCGGAGCCTATGTGCTGGGTGGAGAATTTGGAATCTCAGAAGAATCCTGTCTGTTTGGATTCCGAGATTATGGTGAGCTGCCTGATTTGGGATGGAAAGAAAAAAATGAAGAATTTCTTCAGATGAACATAGAAAAACTGGATGAGCTGGATGAAAAACAGATGGATGTTTTCATGGATTCTGTAAAACAGCTTGCCAGCGGATATCGTCCGTGGAAAAGGTTACAGGAAGTACGCCCGGATCTTCTGGAATGCAGAGAAGGAAAGAAGAAATTTTTAGCGATCCTGCTGGAACAATATCAAAGATTCGAAAAAAGTAAAACGAATGGATTCGGTGATGGAGCGTTATGCAGTAAAGTAGTATTGAAGCCAGGGGAAGAACAGGAAATTGTTTTTCTGCTTGCGTGGAATTTTCCAAATCATGTCAGTGTGGAAAATACGTATGTGGGACACAGATATAATTTCTGGTGTGAGAATGCGCTGGATGTCACAAACTATTTACTGAAAAACAGAGAGTATGTGATGGAAAAAACCAGACTGCTGTCGGAAACGCTTCAGGAGTGTTCTGCGCCGGAAGAATTTGCCAGAAACTGGGTGATTCAACTGAGTACTCTTTTAAAATGCTCCTGGTGGGCGGAAAATGGTGATTTCGGTATATGGGAAGGACTGGGAAGCTGCGGTTTTCATACGATAGATATCACGTATTACGGTTCGTTTATGCTGCTGGCACTGTTTCCGGATCTGCAGTTAAGACAAATGGAAATGGGACTGAAATTTCAGAGAGAAGATGGAAGAGTACATCATTTCTTTACGCCTGATTTTAAACATGTGGATAATGGATATGATCGGGTGGATATGAATCCGCAATTCGTACTGATGGTATGCAGAGATTATATGTGGACAGGGGACAGAGAATATCTGAAGAAGATGTGGATCCCTGTAGTGAAGGCGATGGAGAGCATAGAAAAGCTGGACAGCGATGGAGACGGGCTCCCGGATACCGATACCGGAGCGAATACCTATGATGCCTGGAAGTTTCGTGGAATCCCAACGTACATTGCAGGATTATGGCTGGCTGCGCTGACGGCTGCTGTAAAAATTGCAGATGAGATGCAGGAACCGGAGATGCAGGAAAAATGGGAAAAAATCTTACGCAGGGGAAAAGAGAACTTTAAGAAATTATGGAACGGACAGTATTTTTCTCTCTGGGTAGATGGCGAGGCGAGAGACGAGTGCCTGATGTCCGGTCAACTGGATGCTGCCTGGTACTGTAAAGTAATGGGAATTCCGGCATACGTGGAAGATAACTATATCTGCAAAGTGCTGGAAACCGTATGGAAACACAATTACACAAAAGAAAACGGGTTAATAAATGCCTCTTACCCGGAAGGAAAAATCCCGACATTATACACTTACGAAAATGTGCAGGTCGAATCTAACTGGTCCGGAATTGAATATGCTATTTCCAGTATGCTGATTGAAATGGGGTATTTTGACTGGGCAAGAGAGCTTGCCGGTAATGTTGAAAACCGATATGTGAGAGCGGGACGCATTTTTAACCATGAAGAATGTGGAGGTCATTATTATCGTCCGCTGGCAGCATGGACGATGATGATCTCGTTAGCCGGATTCCGATATGAGATGGTCGGGAAAAAAGCAGAGATCAAACCGGCAAAAGAAGAAATCACGGTTCCGTGGTTTACCGCATATGGTTATGGTACGGTGCGTGCAGATAAGAAAAAAATGGTTGTGAGCTGTCTGGACGGTGTGATCGAGATAAAAGAACTGACAACAGACAGAACTTCAGAGATCAGTCATCTTGAAATTCTTGGAAAAGAAACCGCATTTGCCCGTAAAGATGAAACGATAATTTTAGATCATAATTACAAAATACCTGCAGGAGGATGTGTTTGTATATGTTTTTGACAGAGGAAAAGTTAAGTCAAAGAATAGAAGAAATCAGACAGTATCGGTACCGTGAGGTGCAAAAAATACCAGGTTTTCAAGTGAAAGAAGATGTAACGGGTCTTGTCAATCCGGAGGTTCCACAGGAATTTGAAGGATGGGATGTGCTGCAGACAGGTGATCGCTGGAGCGCAAGGGATCGTTACCTGTGGATGCATACAAGGATATACATTCCGAAACAATGGAACGGTAAGAGAACGGTAGGATTGTTTGACTTCGGAAGATGTGGTGCCGGACTGGGATTTGAGGCAATGTGTTATCTGAATGGAGAACCGTATCAGGGCGTTGACAGTAATCACAAAGAAGTCTTTTTCCCGGAAACATGTTATGGGAAAGAATTTGATCTGGTCTTCCGGTTCTGGTCCGGATTGGAAGAGGGCGGGATACCGCAGGAGCAGGAACATAAGATTTATCAGGCGGAAATAGCCGTTCTGGATGGAGCAGCAGATGATTTTTACTTTATGGGTAAAGCCATGCTGGATACGATTTGCCTGCTTGAAAAAGACAGTCCGATGAAATATCAGCTGAAAAGTGCATTAAATAAAGCGTGCAATTGCATCGACTGGTCTTATCCGGGGAACGAGAAATTTTATGAATCCGTAGATCTGGCAGATGAATTACTGAATAAAGCTGTCGATGGGATGGATAAGCAGTCATTAGTAAAAGTATCATGCGTTGGACATACACATATAGATATGGCGTGGTTATGGAGAATGAAACATACACGGGAAAAAGCTTCCAGATCATTTTCTACGGTATTGAGAATGATGGAAATGTTTCCGGAATATATCTTTCTGCAGTCACAACCACAATTGTATGAATACGTGAAAGAGGATTTCCCGCAAATATACGAAAACATAAAAAGTAAAGTAAACGAAGGAAGATGGGAAGCTGATGGTGGAATGTGGATCGAGGCAGACTGTAATCTGACAGGCGGGGAATCCTTAACACGGCAGCTGCTCCTTGGCAGTAAATTCTTCCGGGAGGAATTTGGAAAGGAACCGCAATATTTATGGCTGCCGGATGTGTTTGGATATTCATGGGCTCTGCCCCAGATTTTAAAAAAATCAGGTATCGATGTTTTTCTGACAACGAAGATCAGCTGGAATCAGTTTAACAGAATGCCACATGACACATTTGTCTGGCGTGGAATGGATGGAAGTGAAGTTCTGACTCATTTTATCACAACACCGGAGCCTGGACGGGGAAAAGATTCCTGGTTTGCTACCTACAATGGAGTTCTTACACCGGAAACGGTAAAAGGTGTGTGGGATGCATATCAGGATAAAGAATTAAATAAAAATCTGCTGATCGCTTTCGGATATGGAGATGGCGGTGGAGGAGTAAACCGGGATCTTCTGGAGGCGAGAAGAAGGCTTGCAAAGATTCCGGGACTTCCGGAGGTAGAGATGAGCAGTGCAGGAGAATATTTCCGGAATCTGAAAGAAGCAGTTGAGAATACGGAAGAATATGTACATACCTGGGATGGGGAATTATATCTGGAATTCCACCGTGGAACGTATACAAGCCAGGGATATAACAAACGTATGAACCGGAAGATGGAGATTCTGTACAGAAAAGCAGAATGGTTGATTGCGATGCATGCGGTTCGTGATAGAAAAAGCGGGCAGGCGGAACAGAAAAAATTAACCGCAGGATGGAAATTACTGCTTACCAATCAGTTCCATGATATTATTCCGGGTTCTTCGATCCACGAAGTGTATGAAGATTCGAGAAAAGATTACGAAATAATAGAAAAGACAGGACGTGCAGCAGTCAGTGACGCAGTGGATAAAGAACTTCAGCAGGAGGAAACACGGTTCCGGGTATATAATGCTTTGACCTGGAAGAGCAGTGCGGTGGTAGAAATTCCGGATGGTGAAGACGGAATGTATTATGATTGCAGAGAAAATGCACTTTCGAGTCAGAAAGAAAACGGCAAATATTATGTGAAAATCGATGATGTGCCAGGAATGGGATTTTCGGAAATTTCATATAAAAAGGGAGTGCCGGAAACGCCGGAAAGTATTTTTAAGATATCTGGAAAGCAAGTGGAAACGCCATTTTATGTATTGGCATTCAATGATTATGGACAGATCATTCGTTTATATGACAAACATGCGGACCGAGAAGTGCTTGCAAAAGGCGAAAGAGGAAATGTGCTGCAGGTGTTTGAAGACAAACCGCTGGCAAATGAGGCCTGGGATATAGAAATCTATTATCAGGAAAAAATGAGAGAGATCACAGATCTTACGGAATTTTCTGTTGTGGAAAATGGTCCTTTATGGCTGGGTATACAGTTGGTATGGAAATATATAAACACGACAATATCTCAGAAAATAAAACTGTATAACGATAGCCGGAGAATTGATTTTGAGACAGAGGTTGATTTCCATGAAAGACAACAGCTGATAAAAACATGTTTTCCTGTCAATATCCGGACAACCTTTGCAACATACGATATCCAGTATGGAAATGTGCGCAGACCGAATCACTGGAACACCAGCTGGGATTATGCAAGATTCGAAGTGGTTGGTCACAGATTTGCGGATCTGTCCGAGCAGAATTATGGAGTGGCATTATTGAATGACTGTAAGTACGGATACGACATAAAAGGTAATGTGATGCGTCTTTCTCTTCTGCGGTCAGGGTTAAAACCGGATTACGAACAGGATCAGGGAAAACATGTCTTTACATACGCATTATTTCCACATGAAGGAGATTTTGCGGAAGGACAGGTTGTACAGGAAGCCAGCCTATTGAATGATCCTATGGAAGTCAGGAAAGGAAAAGGACAACAGGAAGAGAGCAGCTTTATTGATTCTCAGAATTCGAAGGTTGAAATTGATGCAGTAAAATTAACAGAAGATGGAAAGTATCTCCTTTGCCGGTTCCATGAGTTTGCGGGATCTACGCAGCAGATAAAACTCAAGACATCATTTAAGTATGAAAAATGGGCGGAAAGTGATCTGATGGAACGACCAACAGGAGAATTTACGCAGGGACCGGTAAATATAAAAATCAGTCCGTATGAGATAAAGACAATTTTGTTTGCTGTCTGTGAGTAAAAAGGATCGGCAGTTCTTATGAAAGAAAGAGCTGCCGATCCTTTTTAAATAACAAAAAAGCACGAGACGGGATTCGAACCCGCGACCCTCGCCTTGGCAAGGCGA
>OLOY01001039.1_pt1 | contig 12905 bp, 7 predicted proteins | sample 1672771 | NCBI WGS metagenome assembly OLOY01 (sample SAMEA3136722, study PRJEB25190) | human gut metagenome
TCTCTATGCCCTCCATTCCTTTATTTTCTGATAATGAAAGTGTACCCTTTCATATATGGATTGTCAACAAAACGATGTACTAGAGGGGGTATGAGATAAAGAAAAAATATTATTATTGTACTGTATGATGAGTAAGTGGTATAATAATACAAATTTATATTGCAGGAAAAATCTGCGCCTGGCGGGGGTGCACCCCCTGTCGGAAAAAGAAAGGAAAACTTATTAGGAAGGGGCAAAAAATGAAAAAGAAAAAATTCAGAAAAAAAGGTCTGTTCACCCTTTTACTCCTGTGCCTTTTTATTATGTCTGCCGGTGTGACAGTATCTGCTGCCACCAATCTGCTGACCTCTGTAAAACAGGCAAAAGAAGGAACCTGGAAGAGGGATACCGAAGGACGCAAATATGTCTATACTGACGGCCGCCATCCAAAATCCCGCTGGTTAAAAGTAAAAGGCAAATGCTACAGCTTTGACGCCCATGGCTATGTAGAAACAGGCTGGAAAGATTACAAAGGTGAAAGATATTATCTTTCCGAAGTGAAAGGAAAAGAAGGTCAGCTTCTCACAGGCTTACAGAAGGTGAAAGGTAAAACCTATTATCTTTCCAAAACCAGCGGACAGTTATTGCACGGCTGGCAGATGATCAATGGAAAACGCTACTACTTCGGAAAGAAAACCGGAGCCATGAGTAAGAAGAAATGGATTGGAAGCCGCTATGTATCTGCTGACGGCTCTGTCACCAAGGTAAAACAGACTTCGAAATCCCGCCTGATCATCCTGGGGGACTGTCGCGTAGCTTCTATGCGTGACTGCAGAATCGGAAATGCTATTTATATTGGAAAAGTATCCATGGGATACAACTGGCTCAGATCCACTGCCGGACCAATGCTGGAATCTTATCTGGCCTCTTACCCGGAATCAACGGTTGTATTTGGCTTCGGACTGAACGATTATCTGTATCAGCAGGCAAACTATCTGACATATTATCGTTCCTTTATTGCCAGCCATCCCAGGGCAAATATTTATCTTATGTCCATCAATCCGGTGATTGGTGTCGGTGCTTACAACGTAAGTAATGCTACGATCCGTCCCTTTAATGATGCGCTGAGAAATAATTTCCCGGATAATTATCTGGACTGCTTTAGCCATTTACAGAAAGTAGGCTATTATGCTGCTGACGGACAGCATTATAATACGGCTACTTACCGCAAGATCTATGATTATATTGTAAAAGCTACCGGCTGGGTTTCATAATCCCCCAAGGGGCTGTCTGAATAGGCAGCCTCTTTTTTGTTACCCAATCAAGCGGGTAAAAATATCTTTAAGTAAAGTAGATACTTTACTTTATATTTTATAATATTCATGTTATAATGGATTTGTAAAGTCATTACTTTCATTTTTGCTAAATATTTTGAAATATTAAGTATAATATATAAATTTAATTAAAGGAGGTTTTTACTATGGAAATTGGAGGCTTTTTCCCCTATCAACCTGTTGGCTCTGAGCCAAACAACTATGTGGAGCATACCTGCCCTGATCCCGGGGACACCGCTCATCTAATGTCCGGTCGTTGTGCCATTTATTACTGTCTGAGGGATCTGATGTTAACAGATCAAAAGCGTGTGGCATATCTGCCTTCCTATGACTGCGAAACAGTTCTGGGCTGCTTTGTAAAAGCAGGATATGAAATTCATTATTATGATTTTGACAAAAATCTTTCCCCTGTATTTGAGGAAGAGATGATCCCTCAGATCAGTGTTCTCCTTGTCTGTGGATACTATGGCTATCCTACCTATAATGAGGACTTTGTCAAAAAATGTAAAGCCAGTGGCGTTTCTGTAATAGTGGATACCACCCATACAGCGTTTTCTCCACTGCCGGCCTGTCCGGATGCTGACTATATTGCCGTCAGTCTCCGAAAATGGATGGGTGTTGCTTCCGGTGGTCTTGCCATCAAGCGAAAGGGCACCTTTGGCGTAAAGCCTATTCCCATCAATAAAGAACAGTTTTCCCTTAGAGATCAGGCTCTTCAATCTCGAGAAACTTACGAGCATACCGGAAATGAGGACTATAATAAAGAAGGTAATGATGTTTTCTGGAAAGCGGAATTTATGCTTCGTGAAATTTTCGATATCCAGGAAGGGGATGAAGCTTCCCTTAAAACGATTCTTCATTATCCATTCCGGGATGCGATCCGTAAACGCCAGGAAAATTACCGCTACCTTCTGGAACACCTGCCGGAACGCTCCGATATTCGCCCGGTGTTTCCTTATCTTTCAGATGATATCTGTCCTATGTTTTTCCCTTTCTTTGTGGAAAACCGGGACGCCCTTATCAAGCATCTGGCAGACAGACACATTCCGCCTAAGGTATACTGGCCTGTACCACCTTTCGTAAAGGTTGAAGACTATCCAGGTGCCCAATATATTTATTCCCATATCATGTCTGTCAGCTGTGATGAGCGCTTTAACACAGACGATATGCAGAAAATCGTAGAAGCCTTTGAAAACTATTAAATATCTTAAAGTATTTTAAAAATCTAATTAAGCCACAGACTGGCGTCAAAACCGGTCTGTGGCTTTTGTAGTTGAGGTGCTATTTTGGCAGTGTGTTTTGGTATTGGGGATATTGATTGGCAATTACCTTTTCGTATGCATCGTAGGCGGCTTCTAAAGAGTTGTATTCTGGAGCATCAGTAATATAGTGTTTATATCCGTTATTATATGGTTCACGATCTGCAATTGCTACATATTCAGGGGTTCCTGGTCTGGTGTTTATTGCATCGCGATGAGCTGTTTTTGTTTTAGAAATATAATACTTTCCTTCTGCTGTACTGATAATAACAGGAATATAATTGTCTGCTCCAACTTTATTGGTGTCTACGGAAGTCCAAAAGAGATAATAGTTATCTTTGGTATTAGAATTTTTATAATAAGCCCAGGTTCCGTTATATAACAGGCTGTCAGAATCAATATTTTCTTTTATTTTCTTAACCAAATCTGAAACTTCGGTTTTAGATTTTTTTGCGTTAGAATCAATTTCAAAGTACTTGGTGTCTTTTAAGGTCTCCTTAAGCAATCCGGAATTTTCAAGAGGTTTTCTTGGATTATCCCCGGCCTTAAAGGGATACGTCTTCCCAGCATTCTCCCCTCCCCAGTTAAACACAACGTTTCCATCCTCATCAAAATAGATCTCACAGCTTCCGCCCGCTTTGGGAACGCCTTTCCAGTTTACTGGGTCATTATTGGAATAGCCTGCGATGGAGACAGTTTCGGAGGACTGCCAGCCTTCGATTTTCTGTTTCAGTGGTACAGATTTCTTTATGGTAGTGGTACTTATTCCCTCCAGAGTGACTTCAGCCACTATTTCATCATATGCTGCACGAACATTGGTCAGATCTACAGACTCACGGCTTCGCTCTACATATTTCGTATAAGCCGGTGCCAGGATTCCGACCAGAACTGCCAGAACCGAAATCACCACAATCAGCTCTACCAGGGTAAAACCTTTATTTTTATTATGCATAGATTCACCTTACTAATTTTTAAGAATAACAAAATTGTCTCACAAGGAAGCAATTTGTGAATGGTTAAGTTAGATGCAGGACATTTTTTGCAATTATGTTGAGATAATAACACAGAACAAGCTCCTGTGCAATTGAAATTTTTTAACCGAATCAAGTAAGTCCCCTGTTTCAATTGCGAATATCCGCCTGACCAATATTTCCGAAAAAAATTCCTTGTAACGCCTGACGAACCGTGTTAATATAAGCAAAAGCATATTTTCTTATTTCTTCAAATCCAATCCTTTATTTTCTATACAGATTCCAGATCTGTTCTTTCGGAAAAGTCATGCTTTTATTTTCATTATTTATTTTAAGCAGGAGTTTTCTAAAAGACAGAAGCTCCTGTACTTTTTTATAAGGAAGTTATAGGATGCTGTATGTGAACTCAGAGAGGGCATAAGTCATAAGAAAGAAAACATATCATTGCGTAGTAGAGAGGGAAAAACATAAAATGCAGTTAGACAAGGAAAACATGAAAAAAATACGATATCTCATTGCCTTTGCCGTACTTTTGTATCTGGGTGTCCAGCATCTGGATATTGTAATCGGCACAGCTAAGGTACTTCTGGGCTTCCTCTTTCCATTTATTTTGGGATGCGGAATCGCCTTTATTCTGAATGTGCCTATGAAATTTATTGAAAAGCATCTCTTTGGCAAGGCTGTAAAGCAGCAGAAAAAGGCAGCCATGAAGCTTGCCAGACCGGTAAGTCTGGTGCTTTCCATCTGTTTCTTGGTCTGTGTGCTTATCATTGTTATGCTGGTAGTAGTGCCGGAGCTGGGTGCAACTCTGGTAAGTGTTGCCAAAAAGATAGAGGAGAATATACCGGTGATCCAGAAGTGGATCGATACTACCTTTGGAAATAATCCGGAGATCATAAAGTGGACCCAGTCTCTGGACATTGAGCCGGGCAAGATTATTAATTCCATGCTTGGAGTACTGAAAAGCGGTGTGGATAATTTTGTTTCTTCCACAGTATCCATTACCATGGGACTGCTGAGCACAGCTATGAATATATCCATTGGCTTTGTGTTTGCCTGCTATGTACTTCTTTCCAAGGAAAAGCTCCTTTGCCAGGTGAAAAAGGCTCTGTATGCTCTCTTACCGGAAAAGCCGGTGCGCTACATGGCACATGTATGGAATCTGTCCAACCGGATTTTCTCCAGCTTTATTACAGGACAGTGTATTGAGGCTGTGATCCTGGGAAGCATGTTTTTTGTTTCCATGTCCATTCTCCGGTTTCCTTATGCCATGCTGGTGGGAGTGCTGATTGGTTTCACAGCGCTGATCCCATTGTTTGGAGGAATTATCGGATGCTGGATTTCCTTTTTCCTGATCCTTATGGTAAGCCCCATGCAGGCGGTACTGTTCCTGGGACTTTTCCTGATCCTTCAGCAGATCGAGGGAAATCTGATCTATCCTCATGTGGTGGGAGGCTCTGTGGGACTTCCGTCCATATGGGTGCTGGTGGCTGTTACCCTGGGCGGCAGCCTGATGGGACTTGTGGGTATGCTGATCTTTATCCCGACAGTGTCTGTGATCTATACCCTTTTCCGAGAGTGGGTATATTCCCGCCTGGACAAGAAGCATATGGTAACCTTATAACATTTACATCAAGAAGTGGAGAATACACAGATGAAGATCAGGCATAAAAAATTAATTGCCTCCGGCATCGCCCTGTCCCTGGCCGGAGTCCTGGGTGCAGGTGCATTGCTGCAGACAAGTGTCTCCGTCCAGGCTTCCTATGCCATGATGCCTGGAATCGAGCAGATTGTAAAGGATACCTCTGAGGAGAAGCCATTTAAGATCCTGGAGATTGTGGACAATACAAATGAGGCGGAGATCGGCTACTATGTGTCAGGGCAGGAACCCTATGTGAAATTGTATGAATATAAATATACAGACAGTGATGGTAAGGAACAGACCATGAAGTTCCAATCACTGGATGAGGGGTTGTCCAAGCTTCCCACACTGGAACTTCGCAAAGAATTTGCCATGAATGTAAAACTGAATCAGGATGGCAGTAGCAGTACCGGAATCAAGCAGATTCAAGATGTGTGTTATCAAGAGGGTTCAAGTACAGGAAAATCGGCAGATTATCCCCTTTCTTATAGTGCCTATCAGGAGAAATATTTTCTTACCCAGGAAGAAAAGGATTCAAACTCATGGAAAGAAATCAAACAATTTATAGATCCAGACACTAATGAACCTACAACATATACAAAAAATATAAAGGGAAACTATCAGGAAAACCCAGCCGGCACCGGTAACTATACTAAGAAGGAACAGCAGTATTATCCGATTCGTGAAAAGGCAAATGCTACAGACACAGGAGATGCAGATAATCCAAATGCCAAATACAGAGAAAATATTCAGAATTTTTACTATGCTGACAGTGACGGAGCAAATGCACCTTATTTTCTGGAGTTTTCCGAAGTAGAGAATACTACTGTAAATAATGCACTGACAGATTCTTCTGGTCAGGGAAAGGAAACAATTCTTTCGGAATATAATTATGAAAATGGCAGATATAGATATTACGAAAATGTTTACAGCGACCTGACTACTGAAATTGCAAATAATATTTCCAACAAGCATTATACTTTTCCCGGAGAAAATCCTGTCAATTTAGCTGGAGAGGAACAGCTTATTCAGGATAATACATCTGCTGAAAATGCTTTTTCGGCAGGTGTTGATGAATTTACATTTTTAGATGAAGAAAATGGAACAGAGCAAAGCAGTGCAGAAGACAATACAACCGGACAAAATCAGCCGGATGCTGCTGAGAGTGAACCTCAGATAGATTCAGGAGCAGCAGATGCGGGATTTTCCGATGGTGAATTTTCTTCTGAAGAATTAAATGCAGGAGAAAGTGATTTAGATTCAACTAATAGTAATAATCAGAACGGTAATGAGACTTTAAATCCGGAAGAGGAATCTGTCACAGATAATGAAGCAACAAAGCAGACAGACAATAATGGCGCAAATAGTATAAAAACACCTTTGATTCCATATACTCCATCATCAGGTGAAAACACTGGTTCTGATACAACGATAGACAAAACAAATACATCTGAAGACCCTCTGGTATATTATGGTATTACCATAGATCAGTACCCGTTTTATCAATACAAATTAATCAGCGATTTGAATACGATTAAAGCTAAAGCAATTAATGTTGATAAAAACCAAGATCCTTCTTTTAATCTTGAGCAAAAGCTTGCCGAAAGTCCGATTTTAATAAACAATAAAACTCAATACTGTAATATCACGATTCAGGATGGACAGTACTGGTTCTGGTTATGGAACAAGGGTGAAAGTGTCAACAATGCTGTTAAATACCCGATATCTATTGTAACCCAGCGTCAGCCTGTAGCATACAGTGATATCCGTCAGCTCCCGGAGGATTTGGGATACAATTACTATTATAAGGTAGATAAAGTCTATTTTTGCTGTAAAAAGGATGAAACTGCGGCAGCAGGAGATTCCCATGCCTATAAATATTATGGCTGGTATTCTCCTTCCTATGCGGATGAGGATAATCCGTATATTCTGGTAGAAAACGGAAAAAAAGCAACTCATTATATTTCCGATGCAGAGTATAAATTAACTCCGGGCACAGGAAATTACGACTTCGTACCTGATGATACTGCCCCAGAACAGACTGTGGAAGTAGACCATATGTATTATCAGGGGGGATATACAAACCATGACTGGTTTAAACAGTATGTGTTCCATCTGGAACCGGGTGAAGAGGGAAGTGATGAGAGGAAACAGTTTGATGCCTTTAAAATTGAGGTAACTACCATAACGGCAGATGATTTTAATGCGATATATGGAAGCGCTGAGGAAACGGCATCCGGTGACAGCGATGCTACGGAAATAACTGGTGATGGCGATAGCACTGATTCCGATCATTCATCAGCAGGTGATAGTGTAATCTCAGATGATACGCAGGCAGACAATTCTCAGACAGATGATATCCAGTCAGGTGAGGTGCAGACAGATAACACCTCTGATGATCAGAATACCGACACTCAGGACGCAAATGAAACCCAGACAGAGGCCCCGGCAACAGCTCAGAATGAAGGAGATACTTCAGAAGTAGATCCAATGGTCAGCGAAGCCGGAGTTGAGCTGGTGTCTATCGAAAAGGAATTTAGTGACAGTACCGACAATGAGGATGATCAGGAAGACAGTTTTCAGGATGGCACAGAAAATGAGGCCATGCCGGAGGTAGAAAGTAGTTCTGATGAGTCGTTTTCGGCAGGAGATGCAGATTCTGATTCCGGGAAAACAAAGCTGGAAGATTATAATCTGATTTATTTAAATGGAACCGGATTAAATGAATCTTCCTACCAAAAGATTCTTGACATAGTTTCCCCTCAGAAATCAAAGAAAAAACCATGTATTATTAATCAGACAAAATTACAGAATAGTGAAACTTTTAAGAGTAGTTTTGCATCAATCATGAATGATAGCGATACGGATGGTCATTACGTGAATTGCAATGTATATTTCTTTAAAAATAGTTTCTTATCTGATGGTCAGGATCCAGGTAGTCTGTTGAATGTATCATTTGATAAAAATTTTAATCCCGCTTATAAGGAAGAGTCCGACAGCTTTTCGGATGGTGATAATAGTCTGATGGAAGGTTTTGAAGAAATTCTGAAGTATATAGAAAAGGAGAATAAATACAGAAAAATAAAAGAAAACTCGACAAATAAGGATAACACAGAAAATCAGGGGGAAAAAGAGAATACTCCTCTAAGTACCAAAATCAGCCAGGCCAGAGCCATTGAGTATATTATAAATTACAGACTGAAAAGAAATGATCTGCCTACCGGAAAAATCAGGGTACTGGAACTTCAGCCAGCCCGCAGTCAGGGCGAGATTACGAGTTCACAGGTATTAGGATGGCTTGGACATGAAATGACAGTGATAAGTTGTTGTAATCATACAGGAGAACCTGCGGCGAATGTGCTGAACGATGAAGAATCAATATGGCATTCGGCATATACTTCTAGTGATAATAACTATAATCATAAAGGTAAGCATTATCTGGAAATATCCTTTACGAATCCAGAAGACGTTGATGGGTTTATTTACAGAGCTAGACCAACTGGCAAGAATGGTGCAATATATAAATATATATTGGAATTATATGATGAGAACAATAATAAGATAGCTCAAATACCAGGAAATTTTGACAGTAAGGAGATAGATAGAGAAAGTGCAACGATTAAATTTGAAAAGACATATTCCAACGTAAAATCTATGAAATTGATTTTTGAGAGTACATTTGCTGATAATATCAATTATATAGACAAATTTGCCAGTGCCAGAAAATTTCTCCCCATTTTTCATAATAAACAGGCAAATGTAGAAATAACCACTATGACAACATCTGAATTTGTCGGACATATTGATGACTTAAATACAAAGTATGACATGATCTATCTGGGGGATGATGATAAGGATTTGGTTTATGATGGTAATTTCCGACCAGATGATGAGGTGCTTTATTATCATGTTGGTGGAAATAAATTGGCACGTTATGAATTGCAGGGTTTGATGAATCATGATTATGTCATAAAGGGAAGTCAAAAGACAGCCGCTACGGTGGGGGATAAAGATTCGACTACAGGTACCACTATTGGCTCTGTTCGTGGTTCTGGAAATGATATTACGAAAGAAATAAAAAATAAACTGGTGAATTTTGCAAAAAGCGGATATCCGGTAGTGGTTGCAGGGGATATTTATGGTGAGAATAAGAAAACAATATCTACAAATCTGATAGACAATTCTTCCTATATATATGATTTCCTTAATGAAGTAAAAGGATTTGATAATGTATACAGAGAGGGAGAGATTACAGCAGATAAGGATATAAATTTCTATGCGGAACTTCCAAAACCAAAGATTGAATTGAGCAGTTACCCTCCTTCTGCAATTGGAAAAGGGGATGGCCCATCGAATGAATTTCTTATTGGAGAAAATATGACTTTTCAGTTTCAGATTATTGACGAGGCGCAGGCTTCACCTGCTAATGCAGAATATAATTGTGAATTGTATATTGATCTGAACTGTGATGGTAATTTCTCAAAATCTGAGAAGCTGGATGATATTGCAGTCATGCAAAATGGAAATGTTATAAAAAAGGAGAATGGGATATATCAACTTTCCCTTAATACAACGTATACAGTTTCAAGAAAAATCCCGCAGGAATATATCAAACTAATGCCGTGGAAACTGGTAGTCACCAACAATAATAACAGCGAGATCCGAACGTCTGAGATTGGATATACAAAAAGACAAAATACAACTTCAACCAAAAATACAATTAATGTATTGCAAATTATTCCAAATAATAGTGCCGAATGTACATGGAATTTGGCTACAGATACTACGTTTCAAAATCTGTTTGATAAAGTAAAAGATTTTAATGTTAAGATTAGTACAATTACTGTAGGACAATATGAAACCCAGTATTCTGCAAATGCAACCTATCTGAATCAATATAACATGTTGATCATTGGATTTTGCGATGGTGCTGGTTATGGAAGTAATTATGGAGGAAATAATCCTACAAACTTTTCAGAGAATGGCGCTCAGAGAATCCTGGAATTTGCAAATACAGGAAAGAGTGTGATTTTGGCTCATGATAATACGTCATCCTCTGTGTATGATAGAACTGCGCAGAATGGAGGTATTAGTGGTGATTCTACGTGGAAAGGTTGGGCATACTTTTTTAACCAGATACTTCGCAGAGCTTCAGGTATGGATAGGTATGGCATCACTGCCCCGCAGTCAACTTCTGATATATTAAAACAGGCAAAAGAATTAGATACAAATGCACAGTCTACAGATTGGAATGCTATTTCTAAGAATTCCAGTGATATGGCATATTATCTGAACAAAAACAAAGAAAAAACATATTCAGAAACGCAGGGATTCACCAATGGAAAATTAAGAATTGCAAATACAACACGAGAAACCGGAAGTACGGAAGTAACAACTACAGCATCTCAGGTAAATGAAGGTGCAATAACAGAATATCCATATAAAATTGATAAAAAAATAACCGTTGCCCCCACACATTTCCAATATTACCAATTGGCATTGGAAGAAAATGCAGATGAGGATGATTCAGGTGATCTTGTAGTGTGGTATTGCCTTGGCGATAAAGATAATAAAACCGGAAATGGATATTATGCTCATTCACCCAATGATGTCAGAAATAATTATTATATCTATAGCTATAAAAATATAATTTATACAGGTGTAGGACATAAGCCTGTCACTGATAATGGTAATCTTATGGAAAAGAAGTTGTTTGTCAATACTATCATAGCCGCATATAATGCACAGGCAGTTAATCCGGAATTGATGTTTGTAAAGCAGTCAGACAGAAATGCTGCGCAGGAAAAGACTGTTTATTACACACTCGACAATGTTAATTTCAATGAATCCCAGGAGCTTATTAAAAACAAACCACTTGAATTCCATTTGAAAGTGACAGATTCCAATCTGGTTGGTACTTCCTTTGCCGGAACAAACACAAAAGACTTAAAACTTCAACTGTATATAGAGTCTGATAACGGTACAAAATTTGAAGGAATTGGAGGAGAAAACACAAATGTGGTGCCGATAGATGTTCCGGTATATGAGGCTGGTAATAAGGATTCATTAACGAAAGATTCCAACGGATGCATCTATGTCAACAGCGGAAAGGTATATAATTTTACTCTAAATGATCTGCCAGACTATGAGAAGTATTTAAAAACAAGTGCAGGGTATAAGGGAAAGGTTACCCTGTATGCTAAAATTTCATGCAAATACATTTACTACGGCACAGAAAAAGAAGCACAATCCGTTGCGCAAATAAACATCTGTCAACGCCAGCTTTTTGATCTGGATTGATGTAAAAACTTTATAACTCCAAATTCTGAAAGCCTCAGACTGGTACAGCACAGCTACCCCGGGATTTTTTGCATCTGACAATTTTTACAAAAATGCCTTGAAACTACTGAAGAAGCATGCTAGTATAAAACCAAAGCATATTTCTCTTAAGTTTCAGGGCATTTTGCCATCTTATATTCTAAATTCATTTCAGAAATCCATGCTTTTAATTCCAATTCAATTAAAAAAGCAGGAGTTCTGAATAATTTAGAAAAGAGCAGTATGTTCTTACACTCCTGCTGACACAGGAGGTATTGTCTATGACAAAAAGAAAGAACAAAAAAGTCACTGCAACAGGAAATTGATGGAGCAGTGCAGGATCTTTGGAGAATATGCGCAATATGTAGAAAAAGTACGTAAAAATGCGGAGACTATGAGCCTGGATACCGCTGTAAAAGAAGCAGTGGATGAATGTATTCAGAAAGGAATCCTGGCGGATTTTCTCAGAGTCAACCGCGCGGAGGTTATTGCCATGAGTATATTTGAGTATGACAAAGAGGAAGAGGAACAGAAACTGCAGGCAACTTATGAAAAGATTGGCGAAAAACGTGGAATGCAGATTGGTGAAAAGCTCGGCGAGAAGCGAGGTGAACTAAAAAAAGCAAAAAGCATAGCCATTTCGCTTGCGCAGGAAGGAGAATCCATAGAAAGAATAGCAAGAATCCTTGGTGAAACGGAAAAAACAATTAAAGAATGGCTGTAAAGTTTATATAATAAAATTGTAAACTTTACGATACAATGGTTTCATGGTATCATAAAAGCAATGATACTGTGAAACCATTTTTCAATTTATAGGGGTAATTTATGACAAATCAGGAACGAAATGATTATTTTTATGTATGTGCATTGATTGAGTATATTTCCAGAGCTACTAGAAATCACAGAGGAGATGTTGTGAGGACGATTGGAAAAGAGGGGATTGAGAAATTATTATATGATGCACAGGTGAATCATTGTCTCAGCTTCGAGCAGGTAAGCGATGAAGTGATCGAGTATTATAAGATAAAAGAGGGAACCTTTGATACCATTTCTGACTGTCATTATGATGTTCCCAGCTATCTTGATATCGGAAAACTTTACAGTATTATGATAGAAGACTGTGCAAAGCTGGGAGAAGAGGTACAGGAACTTATGAATATCTTTCAGTCTTTTATAAGTGATGCTATCTCGAATTTTAATTCTGATCTTTATTATCAGAACCCTGACTACCTGGAATGGTCGTACCGTGAAGGGGAGCTTTTGGATTAAATTGCCAATTTCACCAAAAATCAGCTCCAGGTTTCGTAGATAATTTCGAATAAAGATATTTTGTAACTATTCAGCAGTCTACTATCCCGCGAGGTGTTTTGGCATGAATATGCCAAAATCCCGAGACATACAA
>OLOY01001042.1_pt1 | contig 12885 bp, 8 predicted proteins | sample 1672771 | NCBI WGS metagenome assembly OLOY01 (sample SAMEA3136722, study PRJEB25190) | human gut metagenome
TTGCTATGGGACGTGCTATCGTTCGTAATCCTAAGGTATTCCTTATGGATGAGCCTCTTTCCAACCTGGATGCTAAACTTCGTGTACAGATGCGTATCGAAATTTCCAAGATTCACCAGAGACTGGGTGCTACAATCATCTATGTAACACATGACCAGACAGAGGCTATGACTCTTGGTACCAGAATCGTTGTTATGAAAGACGGTGTTGTTCAGCAGGTAGATACACCTCAGAACCTGTATCAGAAACCAGGCAACTTATTCGTTGCAGGATTCATGGGATCACCGCAGATGAACTTCCTTGACGCAGCAATCTCTGAAAAAGGCGGAAATATCATTGCTAAAGTTGGCGAGCATGAGCTGCTTGTTCCTACTGGAAAAGCTAAAGTTCTTAAAGATAACGGTTATGTAGGCAAGACAGTTGTTCTTGGTATCCGTCCAGAAGATATTCATGATTCTCAGATGTTTATCGAAGCTTCTCCAAGTGCTCCAATGAGCTCTGTAGTTAAGGTTTACGAGCTTCTGGGTGCTGAAGTATTCTTATACTTTGATGTTGACGGAACTCAGGTTACAGCACGAGTTGATCCTCGTACAACAGCAAAAACCGGTGACCCGATCAAATTCGCATTTGATATGGAGAAATCTCATTTCTTCGACAAAGAAACAGAACTTACAATCTGCAACTAATTTTAGGAATCTTTTAAAAAACCCGGGGAAAACTCCTCGGGTTTTTGTGTTATAATGTATCTCATAATATGAGAAAGGATCAGCTCAATGAAAATACAACAGATTTTGCAGAAATGTCTCACTGACTGGAAAAATATCAGCCAGCTGGATTTCTGCCTGATAGATTCAGAAAATAATGTCTTTGTCTCCACCTGCGACAGAAAACTGCCTGCCCAAAAGAAACTGGATGAATTTCGCCAGAGCAACGCCCTCTGCGTTTCTAATACCAACTGCTGCCTCTATAAACTCACAGAAATCCAGACCGACTCCTATCTGCTGATTGTCTGGGGCAAGGGAGAAGCTGCTTCTACCATCGGAGAACTTGCTGTATGCCAGATTCACAGTCTCTTTACTGCCTACGCTGAAAAAAATGACAAGAACACCTTTATGCAGAACCTCCTTTTAGGTACCTATTCCGAGGTGGATGCTTTTAATCGTGCTAAAAAACTTCATATTGCCACATCTGTCCGTCGTGCAGTTTTTCTTGTGGAAACCAAGCAAAGTAAAGACGAAAATGCACTGGCAACCATTCGGAATATTTTTTCTGCCAGAACCAGGGATTTTATTACAGCCATTGATGATTCCGGAATTATCATTGTTCGTGAACTCCAATCTACAGAAAACTATGACGATCTGGACTCTGTTGCCTGTATGCTTGTGGATATGCTGAATACAGAAGCTATGACCTCTGCCTGGGTTGCTTACAGCAATATTGCAGAGGATATTTCCAGACTGCCTGATACCTACAAGGAGGCTCATACCGCCCTGGAAGTAGGTAAGATCTTCTATGCAGAAAAAAATGTTTTCGGCTATAATCAGCTGGGAATCGGCCGGCTGATCTACCAGCTTCCTGTTTCCATCTGTGAAATGTTTATTGATGAGATCTTTCATAAGGAAACACTGGATTCTATTGACGAAGAAACACTCATCACTATCCGTACCTTCTTTGAAAATAACCTGAATCTCTCAGAAACCTCCAGACAGCTTTATGTACATAGAAATACGCTGGTATACCGCTTCGAGAAGCTTCAGAAGAAATTTGGACTGGATATCCGCGCATTTGAAGATGCACTGACATTTAAGCTGGCGATGATGGTAGTAGACTATATTAAATATTCCGAAAATCACCCTACCTGAATTATATTTATCAGATTTGAAAAAAGCTCTGTCACTGGACAGAGCTTTTTTATTAGAGTTACGCAATTAAATTTTTACCGATAAAATATCCCAGCACCAGGATACCCAGTACAATTCTGTACCATCCAAATACTTTGAAATCATGTTTCTTGATGTATCCCATCAGGAATTTGATTGCGATAATAGAAACAACAAATGCCACAACCATTCCCACAATCAGAATCATCAATTCTGTTCCTGTGAAAGAAAATCCAAATTTAAGAAGTTTCAGGAGACTGGCACCAAACATTACAGGAATTCCAAGGAAAAAAGTAAATTCTGCAGCTACTGTACGGGAAGTACCTGCAAGAATACCTCCAATAATGGTAGAACCGGAACGGGAGGTTCCCGGAATAACAGATAATACCTGAAACAGTCCAATAATAAATGCCGTCTTAAAGGATAATTTATCCAGACTGGTACAAGTTGGCTTTCTTCTTTTATTATAATTCTCAATAACAATAAAAAGTATTCCATAGAAGATCAAAGCAATTGCAACTACCACATAATTGTTGAATTTCTCTTCAATCACATCATTAAATGGCAGTCCTATGAGAATTGTAGGAATGCAGGCCACTATAATCTTAAACCACAGTACCCATTTATCCTTGTCACAAAATTTCTCCACAAAGGTAAGAATTCCTCTGGATACTGTCGGCTGGCGATCCAGAATTGCCTGTTTTTTTGCGGAGACAGGCCTTATATAAAACGGCCACAGTTTATTCCAGTAAAGAACTACTACTGCCAAAATTGCTCCCAGCTGGATCACTACAAAAAACAGATTCTTAAAATCCTCTGTTACATTCAGCTTCAGAAACTCATCCACAAGGATCATATGTCCTGTACTGCTGATGGGAAGCCACTCTGTGATTCCCTCCACAATACCAAGGAAAATAACCTTCAACATTTCAAGCATATATTTGACTTCCTTTCTTATTCTCTTATTCAAAGAAATGACCGCCTCTCCCCTATGTGAAAAGCGGTCATTGTTTTTTCATATTATCTTCTTGCAATCGTAGCAATATCGATCAGAGATAATTTGTTCAGATCTGTATTCTCAAGGCTGGTTGCCAGTGCTTCTGCTGTATCCAGAGAAGTCAGGACATTCACACCTGTTTCAATCGCATTACGTCTGATCACAAATCCGTCTTTCTGATGCTCAACTCCCTGAGGCGGAGTATCAATAACAACATCAATCTTATGTCCAAGAATAAGATCCATAAGGTTTGGTGACGGCTGCTCCAGTTTATTGGTACGGATCACTTTAATTCCATTCTCTTTCAGAACTTTTGCAGTTCCCAGAGTTGCATAGATTCTGTAACCAAGAGCTTCGAATCTTCTTGCAATCGGAATAATATCTTCTTTATCCTCATCCTTTACAGTGATGATCATATTTTTGTGCTTCGGAAGGCGGATTCCTGCTCCCAGGAATGCTTTGTACAGTGCTTCATTAAAGCTTTCTGCAATACCAAGACATTCACCTGTGGATTTCATCTCCGGTCCAAGGCTGATATCAGCGCCACGAATCTTCTCAAAGGAGAATACCGGCATCTTAATTGCAAAATATTTTGCCTCTGGCTGAAGACCAGGCTCATATCCCATATCCTTCAGCTTATATCCCAGAATAACTCTGGTAGCAAGAGGAACGATTGGAATACCAGTTACCTTGCTGATGTATGGCACTGTACGGCTGGAACGAGGGTTAACCTCGATTACATACACTTCATCACCACATACAATAAACTGGATATTGATCATACCGATTACGTGAAGAGCCTGTGCCAGACGATTGGTATAGTCTGCAATGGTTTCTTTTGCCTTTTCACTGATCGTCTGAGCCGGATATACGGAAATACTGTCTCCTGAGTGGATACCTGCACGTTCAATATGTTCCATGATACCAGGAATCAGGATCTGCTCACCATCGCATACAGCATCAACCTCAATTTCCTTACCCATCAGGTATTTATCCACCAGAATCGGATGCTCCTGTGCAATCTGATTGATAATTCCGATATATTCTTCTACATCCTCATCACTGACTGCAATTCTCATTCCCTGGCCACCAAGTACATAAGAAGGACGAACCAGTACCGGATATCCCAGCTCGCTGGCAGCTTTCTTAGCTTCCTCAGCAGTAAATACAGTGTGTCCCTTTGGTCTTGGGATCTGGCATTTTTCCAGGATTGCATCAAAGAGCTCGCGGTCTTCCGCAGCATCTACATTTTCTGCAGATGTTCCCAGAATCTTCACACCCATCTTAATCAGAGCTTCCGTCAGTTTAATGGCAGTCTGTCCACCAAACTGAACCACTGCTCCATCAGGCTTCTCAACATTTACTACATTCTCAACATCTTCCGGAGTCAGAGGCTCGAAATACAGCTTATCTGCAATATCAAAGTCAGTACTTACTGTCTCAGGGTTATTGTTGATGATAATTGTCTCATATCCTTCCTTGGCAAATGCCCATGTACAATGTACAGAGCAGAAGTCAAACTCAATACCCTGACCAATACGGATCGGGCCGGAACCAAGTACCAGGATTTTTTTCTTATCCGGTGTGGCTGCAGCTTCATTTTCTGTCTGCTCATCACCGTATACAGAATAATAATATGGTGTCTCTGCTGCAAACTCTGCTGCACAGGTATCAACCATCTTATAAGCTGCTTTAATTCCCCATTCCTGACGGAGTGCTTTTACATCTGCCTCAGTCTTTCCGGCAAGGTCTGCAATGATATAATCAGGGAATTCCATACGTTTCGCTTCCAGAAGAAGCTCTTTTGTAAGCTCCTGGCTCTTCAGTGCCTGCTCCATCTCTACCAGGATCGCAATCTTATCAATAAACCACAGGTCAATCTTGGTAATATTATGCAGCTCTTCCTGAGGCATATTTCTGCGGATAGCCTCTGCAATCTTCCAGATTCTGCGGTCATCCACAACCTTCAACTCTGACAGCAGTTCATCATCTGTCAGCTCAGAGAAATCATAGGACATCAGGCTGTCCACATGCTGTTCCAGAGAACGGATTGCCTTCATCAAGGCACCTTCAAAGTTATGGCAGATACTCATAACCTCACCGGTAGCCTTCATCTGAGTGGTAAGAGTTCTCTTTGCTGTAATAAATTTATCAAAAGGAAGACGTGGAATCTTAACTACACAGTAGTCCAGCATCGGCTCAAAGCTTGCGTAGGTTTTGCCGGTAATGGCATTTGGAATCTCATCCAGAGTATATCCCAACGCAATCTTGGCAGCAACCTTGGCAATAGGATAACCGGTAGCTTTACTAGCCAGTGCAGAGGAACGGCTTACTCGGGGATTAACCTCAATTACACAATATTCAAAGCTTTCCGGATGAAGGGCATACTGTACATTACATCCACCTGTGATTCCCAGTTCTGTGATAATATTTAATGCAGATGTACGAAGCATCTGATACTCTTTATCTCCCAGAGTCTGAGAAGGTGCTACTACGATGGAGTCACCGGTATGCACACCTACAGGGTCAATATTTTCCATATTGCAGACTGTGATGCAGTTACCTGCACTGTCACGCATTACCTCATATTCAATTTCTTTCCATCCGGAAATACAACGCTCTACCAGAACCTCACCTACACGGGAAAGACGAAGTCCGTTTTCCAGGATTTCACGAAGCTCTGCTTCATTGTAGGCAATACCGCCACCGCTTCCGCCAAGTGTGTAGGCAGGGCGGAGAACTACAGGATAGCCGATGGAATTAGTGAAAGCCAGTCCATCTTCTACTGTGGTAACAACCTTGGAAGCAGCAACCGGTTCTCCGATCTTTTCCATAGTGTCCTTAAATTCCTGACGGTCCTCGGCCTTCTTAATAGTCTCAGCAGTGGTACCGATCAGTCTTACATTATGTTCTTTTAAGAAGCCTTTCTCATCCAGCTCCATGGCAAGATTCAGTCCTGCCTGTCCGCCCAGTGTAGGAAGTACACTGTCAGGCTTTTCCTTCAGGATCAGCTGCTCTACTACTTCTACTGTCAGAGGCTCAATATATACTCTGTCAGCAATATCCTTGTCTGTCATGATGGTGGCAGGGTTAGAGTTAAGAAGAACTACCTCCAGACCTTCTTCCTTCAGAGAACGGCAGGCCTGTGTTCCTGCATAGTCAAACTCTGCAGCCTGGCCGATGATAATCGGGCCGGAACCAATTACAAGTACTTTTTTAATGTCTTTATTTCTTGGCATTATTTATTTCCTCCCATCATATCCATAAATCTGTCAAACAGGTAGCTGGAATCCTGCGGTCCCGGGCAGGCTTCCGGATGGAACTGCACTGTGAAAATGTTCTTTCCTTCATATGCCATTCCTTCATTGGTGCCATCATTAACATTGATAAATGCAGGCTTCGCAATATTTTTTGCCTCCAGGTCCTCAGCGTCTACTACATATCCGTGGTTCTGAGAGGAAATATAAACTCTTCCTGTTGTCAGATCCTTTACCGGATGATTTCCACCACGATGGCCATATTTCATCTTATGTGTATCTCCGCCTGTTGCCAGTGCCATCAACTGATGTCCAAGGCAAATTGCAAAAATCGGAACTTCAGAATCATAAAGTTTCTTAATTTCCCCAATAATGGAAGTACATTCCTTAGGATCTCCAGGGCCGTTACTTAACATGATTCCGTCCGGTGAATCCTTTAAGATTTCCTCAGCCGGTGTAAGAGCCGGATAAATGGTTACCTGGCATCCTCTCTCATTTAAGGAACGTGCAATGTTTCTCTTTGCACCCAGATCCAGCAGAGCTACTTTTGGACCATTACCTTTTAATACTTCCTTTTCACGGCAGGTTACCTTTTCAACTACCTTACCTGTTGTATATGCTTTTAACTGGGGAATAATTGTATCTAAGTCGTAATTCTCATTGACAGTGATCATGCCATTCATGGTACCTTTTTCTCTGAGGATCTTTGTCAATGCTCTGGTATCAATTCCGGCAATACCTGGAATATCATGTTTACTTAAGAAATGCTGAATGGTATCCACACTACGGAAGTTGCTGGGGATACGGGATAATTCACGGACAATAAAACCATCAACCCATGGTTTTCTGGATTCCTGGTCATCATAGCAGATACCGTAATTTCCAATTAATGGATATGTCATACATACTGCCTGTCCTGCATAGGAAGGGTCTGTCATTACTTCCAGATATCCGGTCATGGAAGTATTAAAAACGATCTCGCTGATCACGTCTCTCGTGGAACCAATGCTTGTACCAGTAAAAACATGGCCATCTTCTAATATCAGAAATGCTTTCATACAATCTCCCTTTCTTATCAATCTATTTTACTAAATGGTTACAAACTGATGTAACCCTAAATCTTCAAGATTGTATCACAAGAAAGTGGTTTTTTCAACCTCCTATGACATAAAATTTTCTTTTTTCGCCAAAAACTTTCCCTGAACAAAATGAAGACCAGTCAAATGTCTCTTGTCTCTGACATTATATTTTCATCTTATCATGCCAGACATATTTTTTCTATACTGATATTTACAATAAACAAAATATATTTATTCTATGTGAATTATTTTGTTTATTGTAGATTTTTTTCGTATTCAAAAAAAAATTAAAAAAATTTAAAATTTATGCTTGACTTTTATGTATATATCGGTTATTATAAATGAGCAGTCGCAAGTGAGCGATTGATTCATAAGAGAAATGCAGAAGTGGCGGAATTGGCAGACGCGCAGGCTTCAGGTGCCTGTGGTAGCAATATCGTGTGGGTTCAAGTCCCATCTTCTGCATTATTTTTTTGTCTTTTTAATCAACCTTATCATAACCACAAAAAGGGAAGGCACGATTTATCAGAATCCGAAATAAATCATGCCTTCCCTTTTATTTTCTTTTTTTATTTCCAAAGCGATCAACCGTATGTATTGCCTCTGCCTGTTTTATTGTTACTGCACCAGGCTCATAATATAGTTATATATCTTTATGCAAGTCTCTCTGTCATAGTGCGTTCCATCAACAGTCTTATACTTCTGCTTTGTCAGCCAGGAATACAGGTCTATAAAATCAGCTCCTGCAATCTGCGCTTTCATTTTTTTATTAAATGCTTTGATTGTCTTATTGTCCGCATATTCATCCGGTTTTTCCACAGGTCCTACTGCCAGGATATGTACACGAACTCCTTTTTTCTTCCACTGGGGAATCTTCTCATTAAGCAGACTGATATAATTATCAATATTATCCAGGTCATTCACTCCCAGCCAGAAAAACAGATTCTCATTCCCCTGAATCTGTTCATCCACTGCTTTTACAGCAGTATCACGAAGCCATACATATCCCATACTCCCTTTACAGATCCATGCAACTTTATCGTCTCCTGTGAACTCCCGAAGCTCTTCAGTCCGGGAATCTCCCAGAATGATCACTGGTTTCGGTGCAGGCCTGCATGCCTTAACAGGCTCACTATAGCCTGAATAAACCACTGCATTAGGATTTCTGCAATATGCACGGACACGATAATAATAATCCTGTCCTTCCTTCAAAGTATTATCCCTGAAAGAAAGTACCGTATTTCCAGATGCAACTCCTACCCTTATATATTTCCCCTGCTCAGAATCAGCACGAAAAATCTGATATCCGTCTGCCGACGAAATCCTATTCCAGGTAATCAATGCCTCTGTATCGCTGCTCCTTTTTACCTGGCTGACCGCAGGACTGGAAGGAGCAGTCTTGATTGTCAATACTTTTGACATTTTACTGTATATCACTTTTCCGTTCTTCTTTGTATAGGAACGGATTTTATATTTATATACCTTATTCTGCGAACCTTTTAGGATCAGCTGATTCTTTCCTGCAGGATAATTTCCCAGACTACGATATTTTTTATATAATTTGTAATATAAAAATATCTGACATCCGGAGGAACCCTTTGCCTTATTCCACTGCAGAGTTACTGTATCCCCCTTTACCGTTCCCTTCAATACAGGAACTGCCGGTTGAGCCTGGGCAGCTATAACACCTACAGTTCCTGACTGCAATATGAGAAGTATTGCAGTCAGAAATATTACCTTTTTCAGTATTTTCCTCAAGCAGCCTTCCTCCTTTCGGAAGCATCCTCACAGTGAGTTCCTGTCAGCCATTCATTATTTAACTTTTACAGCCTTCACTCCGCTCCAGGAAGTATATACCTTCTTGCCATTTACTACTTTATACGCTCTGGCTCTGAAATAATATGTTTTCTTACTTCCAAGACCAGTTTTTGTTACGCTCAAAGATTTTGTACCTTTTGTAACTGCAGAGTTGATTTTATTTTTGGAAGCTCCGCAGTATACCTGATATCCGTCAGCTCCCTTTACCGCTGCCCATTTAACAGTTGCAGTTTTTGCCTTGGATGATTTCACGGAAATAGCCGGTCTGGAGGCTGCTGCCCTGGCTTTAACCTCTGCAGTTCCTGTCCATGGCTGTTCTACCTTATTCTTATCCTGCACCATAACAGTAGCAGTCAGTCTGTATGTATAAGTTGTTCCCGGAGTAACATTGCTGTCTGTGTAGCTGTCTCCAAATTCCGGATCATCCAGATCGCCTTTTCCCCAGGTTTTGATAGTCTGATAAGCCCCGTTTCCTGCCTTTCTCTCCAGTTTATAGCTTGCTTCCTGAGAAGTAGAACCAATATTCAGGCTGATTTCATCCCAGGAAGCAGAAGCAGAAACTTTTGCCTTTACCATTTTTACCTTACCACGCACTGCTGAATCACAACTAAATCTTTGAGGCTCGCGAATCCATTCAGGTGTAAAGTCAACAGATGAGGTCTGGCTGAGAGAATTTCCTTCAATGTACAGAGCAGCTACCTGATATCCGTCATTACCACCGGAAAGCTTTGTAATTTTGTTATTTGCCAGATTCAGGCTCAGTCCTGCAAAACCGGAGCAGTTAAAAGATGTAAGAGCATTATAGCTTACATCAATCTCTGTAAGGCTCTTCAGATAATCACTGGAAATGTTAGAAAGCCCCAGATTTGCCTGAGATGTAAAATTATTGTGGCTGGCATTGATATAATCCAGTTTTTTCAGATATTTAATGTTCGGCATTGCGATTTTAGTCAGCTTATTATTTGAGCAAAGAACAGCTACCATTCCTGTACAGCGGCTAAGATTCAATGTTCCCTTTAAAGCATTATCGCTTACATTAATGCTTGTCAGTTTCGTATTCTTTGTCAGATTCACAGATGTAAGCTTATTATTTGATGCATCCAGAGTAGTAAGGGAAGTAAAATACTCGATTCCCTTCAGATTGGAAATCCCAAGACCGGACACATTCAGTGTCTGCACTGCCTTAATCTCTGCATCTGAAAGCTTCTTATCCTTATTGGTATCCAGATGTTCCAGCACATAGCTGTAAAACTTTTTATCCGGAAAATTGGTAGTATTCACTGCAATTGCGGAAGCAGCCTCTGCAGCATCAGAACTAAACTCCTCACTTTCCTCTGCTACCGGAGTCTCATCCTCGCTTACAGATGTCTCAACAGCTGAATCACTGAAGTCAGCCGCACTGACCCCTATTCCTGATGTCAGTACCGTTGCACTGATCACGCTTGCCATTAATAACTGGTATAATTTTCTGTTTTTCATCTTATTCTCTCCTGTCTTTTCAGAATTATTGTTTTTTCACAGCTGTGTGCCGGACCGTTACATTTATCGCAGTTACAATCCGTCTCTGATACGATATAACCTTATCACTTTTCTCTGCCTATTGCAACATTTTTTTATTATACTTCTGTTTCCTCCACAGCTTCCTCTGTTTTTTCCTCCACAGGCTGTTCCTTCTGGAATTCTGCATTTTCCGGTTCCTCCGGCTCCTCTGCTTTTGCACTCCCCTGGGCAGCTTCTGTTTCTGCTTCCGCCTCTGCAGGCTCACCTTTCTCATCTGTCTCCTCTTCGGATGCTTCCACAGGCTCTTCCACAAACTCTTCCACAGGATCCTCTACAGATTCTGTAGGTTCCGGTGTTGGACAGGGTGTTCCACAATATGGACAAAAGCTTACAGAAAGGTCTACTTCCCTCTCACAGGAAGGACATATTTTCTTTCCTCTGAGATTAGCCGCACTGTCCTTAAACTCTCTGATCTTCAGAAAATGCTGATCAATTTCCTGGCAGATTACACTGAGTTCACCGTCAATGCCTTCTCCTTCCGCATGTCTCTTGTAGATGATGTCTCCCAGATCTGCTTTCAATCTTTCGATTGTCCGCTCTTCACCGGAAATTTTTCCGCGGATTTTCTGAGTCTCAATCGTCTGCTCTGCGCGGGCTCCCAGCTCTTTTGTTGTTTTTCCAAGCTCCTTTGTTGTTTTTGAAAATGTTTTTACGATACCGTCAAAAAAATCTGTTCCCATAATACCGGCTCCTTTCTAAATTATAAAATGTATGGTTTTCCTAACTGTTCTGCATTTTTATAGTTATCGTTTTTCAATCCGCTCCTGCCCTCTGAGCTGAATCTTCGGTCCTCCATTGCCTTCAATATATTCCCTTGTGATCACAACCTCTCCGATATTGTCGTCTTTGGGAATCTCATACATAATATCCAGCATATATTCCTCCAGGATCGCGCGCAGGGCTCTGGCTCCTGTATCCTTTTCCAGTGCCTTCGCAGCTATGGCATGAAGGGCTCCTTCCTCGAATTCCAGTTTTACCTCGTCCAATGCCAGAAGCTTCTGATACTGTTTCAGTATTGCGTTCTTTGGCTCCTTCAATATCTTGACCAGCATATCCTCAGACAGTCCGTCCAAAGTAAAGATGATCGGCAGACGTCCTATAAACTCAGGAATCATTCCGAAGCTTCGGATATCCTCCACTGTAACCTTCTGCAGAAGGTGGGGATCATGATCATATTTATCCTTCAGATCTGCATAAAATCCAATAGATGCCTGTTTGTTCAGCCTCTCTTTAATAATATTCTCCAGATCCGGAAAAGCTCCCCCACAGATAAAAAGAATATTTCTGGTATTTACCGTCACAAGAGGCACCATGGCATTCTTGCTGTTGGCACCAACCGGAACCTCCACTTCACTGCCCTCCAGAAGCTTCAGCATTCCCTGCTGTACCGCTTCTCCACTGACATCACGCTGATTGGTATTTTTTTTCTTGGCAATCTTATCAATTTCATCAATAAAAATAATTCCATGCTCTGCCCTTTCCACATCATTATCTGCAGCAGCCAGAAGCTTGGATACTACACTCTCTATATCATCTCCGATATAGCCAGCCTCTGTAAGAGAAGTTGCATCAGCAATGGCAAGAGGTACGTCCAGAAGCTTTGCAAGGGTTTTTACCAGATAAGTCTTTCCGCATCCGGTAGGTCCGATCATAAGCATATTGGATTTCTCAATTTCAATCTCATCCATGGTATCTGTAGCTACTCTTTTATAATGATTGTAAACAGCTACAGACATTACTTTCTTGGCTTTCTCCTGTCCTATCACATACTGATCCAGTGTTTCTTTGATCTTATGCGGTGCAGGAATATTTTTCAGATCCAGAACCGGTTTTTCTGCCTTTTCTTCCTTCTTTTTTTTATGGATCTTTTTAGGCTGCTGTCCGGGATTCTGAAAACTGCTCAGATCGATCATACTCACATTCGGCATATTCATCAGATCCGCATAATTAAATTTTCCATCATTAAACTGCTGGTTCATGGAATTAAAACTTTTCTGCATACAATCTGTACAGATATGTATATTATTCGGCAGTTCGATCATAGGTCCGGCTTTGCTCTCCGGTCTGCGGCAGAGAAAACAGAATTTCTCCTGTTTTTTCTCTTCCTGATCTATCACTTCGTCATCATTATAGTTATCAGCCATACTGACTCCCTTCCTCTCAACATTTCTATAAAATTTCTTCCGTAACTGTTCCATATCTCCCATAAACAGCAGATTGCTTAACAGTTACTCTCAATTATATGATATCAGGGTCAAAAGGTCAAAAAGTCGTTCGTGCTTGCACGATAAGAC
>OLOY01001045.1_pt1 | contig 12726 bp, 10 predicted proteins | sample 1672771 | NCBI WGS metagenome assembly OLOY01 (sample SAMEA3136722, study PRJEB25190) | human gut metagenome
TTATTATGAGTTAGAAAAGGGCGAATATCTAGTTACCCAAAAACTAAGCGCTTACATTATAAGAGACGTGATGCTTGGATTAGAAGAAATAGCAGAAAAAAATCCCAAGATTATTTATTGTTATTATAATGAGTTGGATAAAATTGATTTTGAAAAGCAATATGTGTCGGCAATCACATTTTCGGAAGAAGTAAATCAAAAAGTACGAAAAATAGAAGTGGAGTATATTAAGACAGAAGAAGTTTTAGATAAATATTTTAGATGATAATAAAAATTACTAGAGAAAGAAGTGAAAAATATTTTTGAGACAAAATGGAATATGTACAATTTCACAAATGATAGAAATACATGCTGGAGAGATTACGAAATTTGTAAAGAAAAATCAGATTGATGTAGTTGTAAATGCAGCTAATCCAACATTGATGGGAAGTAAAGAAGCTGGAGTGGATTATGAAATTCATAAAATGATAAATAAAGATTTGTCAAAAGGTAAAAAATTTAAAGATAAGATTCGTGAAGAGTTAGATGAAAATAAAAATTATCCAGAAGAATTAATTCGCTGTGAACGGGGAAAAGCGGTAACAACTTCAGGATATAACTTTTGTAAATATGTGATACATGTAGTTGGACCAAAATGTGATGGAAAAAAGAAAAATAAGAAAAAACCATGGTGTTGTACAAGTCATTGTACAAAGATTTTGGAGATATGTTATCGAAATATTATGAACCAGGTAAAGAACAAACGAGAAATAAAGACGGTTGCAATTCCGATCATTGGAAGTGGAAATTATGGTATTCCATTTGAGGTGGCGGTCAGAATTGCTATAGGAACAGTGGGAAATGTATTGACGGAATGGAAAAATGAAGATCTGGAGTATTTTCAATATATGACATTAGAAAAAATTACATTTTGTATTTATGATTCGGATGTAAACAAACAGAATGAATTTATGAATATTGGAAATAAGGTGTTAGAACAATATGATGAAGTCTTTGTACATAATCATCGAGTTGTATACCAGACAACATGGCAGGCACAAAGTAGGCAAGTGTATGAAATAATTAAATATGATGAAAAAAAGGGATATTTTGCATTAGCAAAGGGAATACGTTTGATTTTAGCATTAGTGCGAATATTATTTATTCCTATTCTTTTAATAAAGGATATAGTTGGAAAGTATGATTGGCATATGCGGCGTAAAGTAACAGAAGAAATTGTATTTGCAAAAATAATATTGCCATTTGTATTGTTAATATTAATGAAAATTAACTTAAATAATGGGTATACAAATAAAGCTAGTGTAGGAATCGTGATATATAGTATGTTAGATACGGTTACATATCTTATTTCATTAATTATGTTGGCTGATATTCAGGGACCGTCGGCTAATGTTATACGCTCAATGATTCTTTTGTTTGTTAATTATATTGAAGTGTCATTAGATATGGCATTATTGTTTTATTTGGATAATTTTCCTAATATTTCGATTAAGATTGCAATGAGTGCAGGGATTATGGGAGACAAGATACAAGGAACTCGAGGAATAGGATGTGGTAATTATACCGAACTGTTGTATTACGCGAATAGGGGAATTAAGTTTTTCTTTGTGACATTAGCATTTGGATATTTTGCTAATCATTTAAAACAGCGTAAATTTAGAAGTTGATTTTTTTATAAATGAATTGGATTATATAATTACAATGAACATGGAAAATGATAATTAAATTATTAGATTTGAAAAAAGGTATATGGTTGTAATATTATTTTATTTTTGTTAAAATTTAAAAATAGATTGAATAGAAAAAGAGAGGTAATAAAGATGTTTGAAAGTGTTGATACGAGAAAAGATGATGAAACCTTTGAAAATAGAATAACACAAATATATAATAAATATTCTAGAAAGGAAATAAGCGAAGAATATCTGGAACTGTGGAATGGATTTGTAGAACTAATAGAATATGTACAAGGACAGGATACTATCAATAATATGTCGCCAATGGAAGTGATAAAATTAATGAAAGAAATAGGACTTAATGATTATGAAATTAAGAATTTATTTTTGCAACAGATGAAAGAAAAGTAATTAATGGATAAAATACATACAATTTCGGAATTACTAAAACAAATTGTAGAGTTCAAATCAATAGTCTCAAATGATCAAATTTATTATCGTGGTCAAAAAAATGGAACAAATGAGGGATGGGATTTATTGCCGAGCTTTTATAGAGAAAGGAAAGTATATCCTAATATTTCATTTTATTCTGATAAGAAAGAAGAACTTAATACAATATATAAATTTATTGAAAAAAATTATGATCATTTTAAAAATATTGCATTTGATGATCTGATAAGTATAATCAATGTTTTGCAGCATTATGGTTTCCCAACACGAGTACTTGATGTGACGCAAAATCCACTGGTTGCTTTATATTTTGCTTTAGAACATGTTGAAAAAAATGATGGAAATCATCCTGTTATTTATTTAATATATGCTGAAAAAACGAATGCCGGATATTTAATTAATGATGAGTTGAAAAATTTTTATTATGAAATCCAAGAGAATAAAAAACAGCTGAAGCCAATGAGTCTTGTGAATGGATGTGTTTTGTCAGAGAGAATACGTAATCAAAAAGGAGATTTTATCCTTTTTTTGGAAGAGGGAGATATTAATGCGAATCGATCTTTCAGTATAAAAGAATTACAGATTTGCATGGATTCTGTAGAGGATTTAAAAGAAGAATTGAGCTTACTGGGGATAAGTGAATCTACAATATATCCATCATTAGCTACAGAAACACATACGTTAAAAGAACAATTGCAAAACAGTGCATTTCAAAAAGAAATTAAAGAAAAAGTCAAAAATAGTATATCTAGTGGCATTTCTCCTAATATCCCTAATACGAAAGAAGTTGTTTCAAGTGTTGACGTGAAAGAAGCGGCATCTAGAAAATTTTTGAATAAGAAAAAGATGTTTGCGGATATAAATTTAAAAAAATGAAAGTAGATGCGATATAGATGGAAAATATTAATAGGCTTTTGAAGAATGTAGTAAGTATTAAATAAAATATTGAAAGAATATTAAAGGAACGGAAAAATATGAAAGCAGATTTTGATTTACGGAATTGTTGACAGTATATCGGAATCTGTTTTTTAGTATAATATTTGGATGTGATGCAAATTACAAAGAGATAAGATTTAGGTGATTATGATGTCCGGCGACCGCAATTATAATAAGGAAAATATCTGCTGCTATGTTATAGAAGGTGGCAGAGTGATTCCGGGTGTGAGCATTTCGACGACCGTGTCTCTCCTGTTCGGACGTAGAAAAAAGTATTGAGGTTGAGCATGATATCTCTATGAGAGAGGTCTACGGATTAGCTAAAACGTTATACTAGTAAATTCGCATAAGTGATTTCCGCAATATTGGACAGACAGTTTTCTATCTGCCAGATTTGCGGCGCCATTGGACAAGAACATTCACTCAAATAAAAAAAAGTAAAAAAATTGCGTGTTTAAAATCGGAGTTTATAGACTGGTATATAAGTAATTATAATGTGGTGTGCTCTAGAAATATGGCGGTGTGTTAAAATGGATGGTAGTGTGTGGAATATAGCGAAGAACATTATGCTAAAGCCAGAGGAGATATAAGGGAGATGAAAGAAGTAATAAAATTTTTGATTGGAAAATTTGATTATATAAAAACAGAAGTTTTGATAGGAGTTTTGTCAGCAGCTTTGATTGGAATTATTTCCAGAGGTGTAAATTGTATTCGAAATGTATGGAAACAAAATAAAAAAATAAAAATCTCTCAAGTGTTTTCTACATATGCAGAAGTAGAACAGCTACCTATTGTGACGGAAGTAAAAGAGAAAAACAATGTTGGAGACGGGACTGATAATATTTATTATAAGAAGAGTTTTTTGAAGGCAATTATAGAGAATATATCAACAAGAGATGTTCCGATAAAAAAGACTTGGATAGTATTTGATGAAGCAAAAAAATCAGAAGTGAGAGATTTGGCTGTATTAGCTCATTTATATAAAGGAAAATTCGTTATCTATGTTGTAAATAATGGATTTACAAATATAACAAATGCAAAAATAAATTTAGAAGGGAACATTGATACAGATAAAGGGAAAAAGATATTGAGTTCTGAACAACTCGCAAAATTATTTTGTTGTAAAGTTGATGAATTATATTTTGAAATAACGCAAGTGGATGTAGGAGAAATGCGACGTATTGCAATGTTTGATATAAATAGTGTGGCATTGCATGAACAATCAGAAGGGCGTGATTGGATTTATATTTGTAAAAAGGTACTTTATGATGAAAAACTTCAAGAAAAAAAATCTTTTTTAGCATCTGTTGTTTTGAATGAGAATCAGATCGATGTGATTTATTGTCAAGGTGGGGGGATGGATGTTGAAAAATACAAATTAAAAGTAGATGTAAAGAAATGTTTTCCACAAAAAATAGAATTACCAATAGAATATGCAATTTTACCAGAGAAATATATGCAGATACAGGTTGAAACGTATGTTAACCAATCAAGCATATTGAAATATCATTTTGAAATTGAGCCGATTAACGGGAAAAAAGTTATTTCAACAAGTGATAACGTGAATATAGCAGTTCCGATATATGAAACAGATGGCGGATTTTATCACAAATTAAGGGAATGGTTGGATCGAAATGATATTGTTGAATATAAGTATAATGATAAGCCGATATTGCAAAGAGAAATAGAATATAGATGGTAAGAATTAAAACAATTAAGACATTGGTATATATATTAAAAAATAGTGTGAAATATAGGAATATTAAAAATGACATTTGTGTGAAATAATTCACTTGCTGAGTTAGAATTAAAATTTATGAGATTTGTTAATTCCAATATTGTAGATATAATAAAGGATATGATGAGTGATGGTTTTGATCTTGCATATTAGGGTTTAATAGAATATTATAAAAAACAAGAAGAATGACAATGAATTTATATATGTTTTAAGTGATATATCAGGCATGCGAATGAGAGATCTGGAGTGTATAACAAAAGATTATATTAAAAATTTGATGTGATGTTTCAAAGATAAAACAAATAAAAGTGAGGATTAAAAAAGATAAAATGGAAGTAGGACAGACCATACGGTTTACTAAACCAAAGGATTTTGAATACGTTAAAGCATTAAATGCAGGTGGAACGGGAAAAACTATATTGATGAGAGATACAACAATTAACAAAATGTTTGTATGTAAGAAATATGATCCACAACAAAAAGAATATGAAGATGAGTTTTTTGGAAGATTTGTAGAAGAGATAAAAATAATGTATTCAGTGTTTGATAATAATATAGTGAGGATATATGATTATTTCTTATATCCAGAACGCAAAACCGGCTATATTATAATGGAATATATTGAGGGAGAAAATATAGAAGACTATTTTCAAACAGCTGCTGAAGAAGATATAAATTCTGTGTTTGTTCAAATAATTAATGCTTTTACATATTTGGAACAACATAATATATTACATAGAGATATAAGAGCAGCGAACATTATGATTGATGAGACTGGAAGCATTAAGGTTATTGATTTTGGTTTCGGAAAAAAGATGAATGGAGATCAAGAAAATAATAAAGCAAGTGTACTTCTTAATTGGCCAGCGTCTAAAGTACCTAGGGAAATATATAAGGAACAATATGGGGCACAGACAGAAATTTTTTATGTAGGTTACTTAATAAAAAACATAATTGAGAAATACGATATCAAATGTTTTAAATATGAAATGTTATTAGAGAAGATGATACGGGTTGATCCGGCGGAAAGAATGGTTTCGTTTGAAAAAATTCAGAATAGTATTGCAGAACAAACATTTGAACAAGTGAAATTTTCATATAAAGAAAAAAAGATTTATCAGGATTTTGCAAGTGCATTTTGTGATTCATTAAGTAAAATTAAAGATAATTTAAAGGTAGAAAGAGATACGGCAGTAATAATCGAAAAATTACGTGTTATTTTAAGAGATAATAGTTTAGAAGAGTACATTTCTAATATTGAATTTTTGATTTCTACATTTATTAAATCGAATTATAAATATTATAAAACTAGAATAGAAGTAGAAAAGGTAAGAGGGTTTTATGATTTTTTTATACAGCAAACGGACAATGTAAAGGAAATTATTTTGAATAATTTATACGGTAGAGTAGCCAATATTCCGGTTATTAATAGTGTATTTGATGAAGAATTACCATTTAACTAAGTAATTTGAAAAGTTGTAAGGATATATGGTCAGGAACTCAATAAGGATATTTGCTTAAAAGATAAATGGAGGATAAAAAATGGATGAATTAGTAAATGTAATGGAAGAGATTTTAATTGAATTAAAAGAAATGAATTCAAAATTAGATGATATACAAGGAAGCGGCATATATAAATCTATAGCTGATGTATGCGACAAGGTAGATGATGTATGTGATAAGATAGATAGTCTTGAAACAACAATAACATTGGGAGATAATTATTAATAAAAGTCTGGTTGCATATATATTGATTGATCGATTCTGAAAATAGATTTTGAAAGTAATTAAATTTGCAAATTTATCTAGAAGCATTTTAGATTAAAAAGCAATATAGAATACTATGCTAAGCGAAAGGTGAGTTATATGCTTACAAATAAACAAAAAGAAAAAATTTATAATTTAATATCACAAAAGCAAGAGGGGGCTTATTGGGATTTTAAAAGAGAATGGTATTCAAAAGAAAAACAAGCAGATTTGTTGCATGATATTATTTGTATGGCAAATAACATGGAATGCCGCGATGCATACATAATCATAGGAATCGATGAAGAAAAGGAATGTAGTATTCAAGATGTAAAGAATGATTCTAACAGAAGAAATACACAGAAAATGGTTGATTTTCTTAGAGATAAAAAATTTGCAGGTGGGGTACGTCCAAGGGTAGTAGTAGAACCATTGCAGGTAGAAGATGGAGAAATTGACATTATTATTATAAAAAATGATTATTATACACCATATTTTCTGGAAGAAAATTATAAAGGTGTGAATGCCAATAATATTTATACAAGAGTATTTGACACTAATACACCTAAAAATAAAAGTGCAGATATAGTTCATATAGAATATCTTTGGAAAAAACGGTTTCGATTGTTGTCTACTCCATTGGAACAAATTTTTTATTATTTATTATGTAGCGAAGATTGGTTAGATACAGAAGACAATAGTTCAATGACAAGGAAATATTATAAATATGCGCCAGAGTTCGTGATTGAATATTGCGAAGATAATAATCGAAATGGATATGAGTACTACTTATTTAGTCAAATGGATAGTAGACCGCATTGGTATAATATTTATGTAAATTATTACCAAACGACGTTGTTTTCAACTATTGGTATAGGACTTGACGGAAATAGAGGTTTTACTAATGCACCATGTACGGGTTTTTTATTTGATAGATGGCGAGATAATGGAAAAGTACTTTTTAAATATTATATAAAGGAAAGTAGAGAATGGATTCTTCATGAGTTCTTCATGGAATATGAAAGTGATGAGGCAATGCGTGCGAATGATAGATTTGAAGAATGTGTATTAATTTTTAAATCTGAATGGGAAATGCAAGAATTCAAAGATTATGCTCGTGAAAAATGGGAAGAAAGAACGAATTACTTGAAAGATATGATAGTGCCATATATGCCATTACCTGAGGGATATGTAGAAGATGCATTTAAAGAAGAATATGAAAATGCATTAATATTGAAGAAAATGTTGGATGAATATAGGACAATATAAAACAGTAAATTAAATTTCTGAAAAGGAGCACCACTCAAATGACCACCACCCATATCACCACCCTACGAACCGCCCTAGAAACCGCCTACATCAACGGCGCCACAGCCTCAAGCCTGGCCTACCGGCCGCAGTTCGTATCCAACAATCACAAAGAAGGAAAGAAAGTTCTCTCATCCGTCGAGGATGAGCTCTTGGCGTGTGATCAGTTTCAGATCAGTGTAGCATTTATCACGATGAGCGGAATCACGCCGCTTTTACAGACGTTAAAAGAATTGGAAAAGAAGAATATTCCGGGAGAGATTCTGACAACGAATTATCTGAATTTCAGTGAGCCAAGAGCATTGAAAAAGCTGAATGAGTTACAGAATATCACTTTGAAAATGTACGACGTAGAAGCAGCAAAAGAAGGCTTTCACACCAAGGGATACATTTTCAAGAAAGAAGAGATCTACCGGATTATCATCGGAAGTTCCAATATCACAAGTGCAGCGCTGACCTACAACCGGGAATGGAATACGAAGATCGTGTCAACGGAAGATGGTGAGATGGCACGGGAAATTGTACAGGAATTTGATTCGCTGTGGAATTCGAAGTATGCGCTGGAATTTGACACATTTTATGAATCATACCGGGAAAAATATAAGATCATCAAGCATCAGCGTGATGTTGCGAAGCTGGATGATATTACATCGATTGAAAAATATAAGTTAGAGCCAAATAGCATGCAGGTTGGCTTTATTAAGAACCTGCGGAAGATACAGGAAGCAGGCGAGAGAAAAGCACTTCTGATATCGGCGACTGGTACCGGTAAGACCTACGCCTCCGCATTCGCCATGCGTGAACTGGGATTCCAGAGAGTGCTATTTCTGGTACACAGGAACCAGATTGCGAAGCAGGCGCAGAAGTCATTTCGCAAGGTATTCAGTGGACAAGTTTCGATGGGACTGGTGACAGGAAAATATCAGGAATATGACAAGGACTTTATCTTTGCAACGATCCAGACATTGAGCAAAGAGGAGAATTTGCAACGATATGAGAAGACTGCATTTGATGCGATCGTAATCGATGAAGCCCACCACAGCGCCGCCAACAGCTACAAAAAAGTCCTGGACTATTTTGAACCAAAGCTGTGGCTTGGTATGACCGCAACGCCGGATAAACGAGACGATAATCTGGAAGGCAGGAACATTTACGAAATCTTCAATCATCAGATCGCATACGAGATCCGCCTGCAGGATGCAATGGAGGAGGATCTGTTGTGTCCGTTCCATTATTTTGGAATTACGGATCTGGATATTATTGCAGATGCGGGAAAATCATCCGAAGAAAAGGTGGAGAACTTCCGCTATCTGACATCCGAAGAGCGTGTAGAAAATGTCATGAAACAGGCGGAATATTTCGGATACAGTGGTGACCGTGTGAAGGGATTAATCTTCTGTAGCCGGATTGATGAGGCAAAGGAATTGTCGAAGAAATTCAACGACAAGGGCTGGCGGACGCTGGTGCTGAGCGGTAGTGATTCGGAAGAAGCGAGAGCAGCAGCGATCGAACGGCTGGCAGGAGAAGAATCCGAAGATGCCTTGGACTACATCATTTCCGTAGACATATTTTCCGAGGGTGTGGACGTGCCGGAGATCAATCAGGTCATCATGCTTCGTCCGACAGAGTCGCCGATCGTGTTCATCCAGCAGCTTGGCCGAGGACTTCGAAAAGCCGAGAACAAAGAATATGTCGTTGTACTGGATTTCATCGGAAATTACCGGAATAACTTTATGATTCCGATTGCGCTGTCCGGCGACCGCAGTTACAACAAGGACAATATCCGCCGTTATGTCACGGAAGGCGGTAGAGTGATTCCGGGCGCGAGCACAATCCACTTTGATGAGATTTCCAGAAAGCGGATTTTCCAGGCGATTGATAATGCGAACTTCAGCGATATCAAATTAATCCGGGAGAATTATACGAATCTGAAGAATAAGCTGGGGCATATCCCGGCGCTTGCGGATTTTGATAAATATGGGGAAATGGATGTGCTGCGAATCTTCGACAATAACAGCCTGGGTTCGTATTACAAATTCCTTGTGAAATACGAAAAGGAATATACCATTCGATTGTCAGAAGACGAAGAAAAAGCAATCGAATTCATTTCCAAAAAGCTGGCGAGTGGCAAGCGGATTCATGAGCTGGAATTGTTGAAACGTACGTTGCAGTATCGCCATGGAATCATTGGGCGTCTGCGGAAGCATTTATCCGAGAAGTATCATTGTGAGATGGACGAGTACTGTACGGAAAATGTGATTAATATGATGACCAATGAATTTCCGACGAGCGCGGCAAAGAAGACTTACGCACAGTGTGTATTTCTCAAGAAGGAACAGGATGATTACGGCATTTCCGATGTGTATGGGAAAATGTTACAGAATCCGGAATTCTGTGCGATTCTGGAGGAACTGGTGGACTTCGGAATCTCGAGATATAAGGTCAATTACAGTTACCATTATCAGGATACGAATCTGGTATTGTATCAGAAATATACATATGAGGATGCCTGCCGTCTGCTGAACTGGGAGAGAAATGAAGTGCCGCTGAACATCGGCGGTTACAAATATGATAAGAAAACTAAGACATTTCCGATATTCATTAACTACGATAAGCAGGACAATATCAGCGATACCACGAAATACGAAGATCATTTCGTAGCAGAGAACCGGCTGATCGCGATTTCCAAAAGCGGAAGAAGCATGGACTCAGAAGATGTGCAGAATTTTCTGAACGCAACAGAACGTGGCATAGATGTGCAGCTGTTTGTGAGAAAGAATAAGGATGATAAGATATCCAAGGAATTCTATTATCTGGGGCGTGTGATCGCGACCGGGAATGCGAAGCAGTTCGTGATGCCGAATACGGATAAGACGGCGGTGGAGATCGAATGGGAGCTGGAGACTCCGGTGAGAGAGGATATTTACCAGTATATTGTGAATGAATAGAGACTGTTACAGGAAGATTTTTGACGGGAGATAAAAGGTAAGATGAAGACGATAAGAGTTGTGGCAGCAGTGATAAAGGCAGTAAAGGAAGACGGAAGAACGATGACATTCGCAACGCAGCGCGGATACGGCGAGTTCAAAGGCGGATGGGAATTCCCGGGCGGCAAGATCGAAGCCGGGGAGACACCGCAGGAAGCGTTGAAGCGTGAGATCATGGAAGAACTGGATACGGAAGTTGCGGTTGGTGAATGGATCGAGACGGTGGAGTATGATTATCCGGGATTTCATCTTTCGATGGATTGCTTCTGGTGTGAGATTGTGAAAGGGGATCTGGTGCTGAAGGAGCATGAGGCAGCCAGATGGCTGACCAGGGAGGAGCTTACGGATGTGGAGTGGCTGCCGGCGGATGTGGCGGTTGCGGAGAAGATTGAAGAAGAGATGGACTAGAAAATATAGAGAGGAATAAGTGGACATTGAAAATGAAAAAGAACTCAAATTTGAAGTATAAATTTGAGTTCTTTTTTAGTTCATAAGAATAATAATTGATGAGAAACAAGATTATAAAGAAGTTGGTGTTTATGATGCTCAGGACATTCAAAAGAAAATTAACGAGCAATGCTTGCAGATGAATCCGGTTGTACGGCCGCTTATTACAGTTGTGGAGAAGGAAAATAAAAAATTTGTTTCTGCTGAAATTCCCGGAATAGATTTGGCAGACAGACCTTGCTATTATCAAGGACGTGGAAGGTTGAAGGGGTCCTATACCCGTATTGGGGATAGTGATGAACCGATGACAGAATACGAAATATATAGTTATGAAGCATATAGAAGAAAATATCAAGACGATATCCGTGAGGTTCCGAGAGTAACATTAATGTCATTGGATCAGGAAGAACTGAATCGTTATGTTGAACTGTTAAAGAGAGGAAAACAAAGATTAGCAACACTTGATAATGAAAGTATTTATGAACTTATGAGCATAAAGCGAGGAGAGAAAGTAACGCTTAGTGCGACTTTGCTTTTTAGTCCATATCCACAGGCATATTTTCCACAATTGTGTATTACGGCAATTGTAATTCCTGGGAGAACAATAGGAAGTCTTGGTAACATGGGGGAAAGATTCTCGGATAATCAGAGAATAGAAGGAACAATTCCGGAAATGTTGGATGAGGCATTATTATTTGTGAAACGCAATATGCGGACAAAGACAATTATAAGTCCGACAACCGGACGAAGAACTGACAGAACAGACTATCCAATAACAGCGGTTAGAGAAGCTATTATAAATGCATTAGTACATCGTGATTATAGTATTCATACAGAAGGAATGCCGATTCAACTTATAATGTTTGAAGACAGGATTGAAATACATAATCCAGGTGGATTATATGGAAGAATCACTATTGACCAATTAGGAAAAATTCAACCGGATACAAGAAATCCGCTACTTGCATCGGCACTTGAAACATTGGGAATAACAGAAAACAGGTATTCGGGAATTCCAACAATCCGGATGGAAATGGAGAAATATAACTTAAGACAGCCAGAATTCTTGGATGAAAGAGGAAGTTTTATTGTAAAACTATATAAAGAATCAAAGAATGATTATGAAGATATGTCAAATGATGAAGAAACAAATAATTTAATAGTATTTTGTAAAACACCGCGTACAAGAAAGGAAATTTGTGATTATCTGGGGTTAAATTCTGTTACTTATGCTATACAGACGTATGTAAATCCATTAGTAGAAGCTGGCGTAATTAAGTTGAGTATTCCAGATAAGCCAAAGAGTCCAAAACAGTTATATTATAGCGTAGAAAGAGAAGAATGAGAGAAGACCAATTCCTGCGGCAGCGTCTGCAGAAAGAAATCCCGATTGAGATTTCACCTGTTTTAAGAGATTTAATAACTGTTATATTTTGTTATT
>OLOY01001051.1_pt1 | contig 12659 bp, 10 predicted proteins | sample 1672771 | NCBI WGS metagenome assembly OLOY01 (sample SAMEA3136722, study PRJEB25190) | human gut metagenome
AGTTAACCTTACATCTTGCGACCAGATTTCCGTATCTTATCATACGACTAAGAAACCTGTTAACTACAAAGCTCCTTCTAAGTGGTTTGGACAGGTGGAGTCACCTCTGCATAATTATAATTCATTAATATTCCAGTAATACCCCCCATTCATTGCCAAAAGGTTTGGCTGTGATATTTCATCCGCTTGACTCGAGCAGAAAAAAGAAGGCGTAAATTCATATTCGGATTTACGCCTTCTTTGTATAATATTATTTAATAATAGTTTCTCTGTATATTGGTATCACTCCAGAATTGTTTGTGAATACTCAAAAATAAGTCAAGCGGATAAAATCATCCGCTTCGCTATTTGCGGGAATGCAGATTATAAATTTTGAATAGTTCCATTCAAAATTGCAAAGGATAGCATATAGGAAAGGAGGTAGTCTTATGACCTTGGAACAGGTTGTCCTGACAATGATTAATGACAAAATGCTGGATAATGGACAGATTTCCGAAAAACTGCACAGCAGTATTCAGAAGGACATCTTTTCTTTGCTTGCATCTGACACTGCAGCCATGAAGAGGGAAGAACAGATAAACAGTTCATACCAATACCATGAACGAATCAGTTAATCGAATCAAGTAAGTCCCCTGCTTCAATTGCGAATATCCGATTGACTTGGAAAGGAACAAAATGGACATCTATGCAACCCGCGAGGAACTGAAATTACGGCAGAAAAGCATCTTTGATCTGGAACTGAAGGTTGCGTATTATGCACGTGTCAGTACGGACAAGGAGGAACAGAAAACCTCTATTGAGCATCAGTGGACTTTTTTTGAGCAGTTAATTTCGGGGGTGAAAAATTGGAAATTTATAGATGGTTATATAGATGAAGGAATCTCCGGCATTACTGTAACCCACAGAGAAGAATTTCAGAGAATGCTCCAGGATGCAAAGGATGGAAAAATTGACCTCATCATTACCAAAGAGATTACCCGTTTTGCCCGAAATGTATTAGATAGTATACGATATACAAGAGAACTGCTGGACTGCGGAACAGCCGTATGGTTTCAGAACGACAACATCAATACATTGGATGAGGATTCTGAACTCAGACTGTCAATCATGTCTGGTATTGCACAGGAAGAAAGCAGAAAGCTTTCAAGCCGAGTACGTTTTGGTCATGCCAGATCCATACAGAATGGTGTGGTTCTTGGCAATTCCCATATTTACGGATGGGACAAACGAAATGGGAAATTGTTTTTAAATCCTGAAGAAGCAAAAATGGTTCAGCTTATTTTTGAAAAATATGCCCTGGGAAACTGGTCTACCCATTCGCTGGAACAATTTTTATGGGAATGCGGTTACAGAAATTACAAAGGAGGAAGAATTAACAGCCATGTGATTGCCAATATTATCCGAAACCCTAAATATAAGGGATATTATGTTGGCGGAAAAGTAAAAATAGTTGACCTTTTTACTAAGAAGCAGAAGTTTCTGCCTGAAAATGAATGGATAATGTATAAAGACGATGGCACCCATGTCCCGGCAATCGTAGATGAAAAACTGTGGGAAAATGCCAACAGGATTTTGGAAGAAAGAAGTAAAAATATTAAATCAAAAAAAACTTCCTATAAGCAGAACAACCTTTTTACAGGGCTTATCCATTGTACCGAAGATGGGGCTGCATATTGGCTGAAAGTCAGAACTGTCCGTGAAAAAGATGCAAAGACATGGGTATGCAGTCATCGTATAAAACATGGGGCAATTTCCTGTAAATCCAAACCGATAAAAGAGGAGCTCCTACTTAAAATGATATCGGATGTTTATAATGATATGGCTCAAAGTAATAAAAATATACTGCACAAATATCTGGAGCTTTATGAGAAAGAGCTTAACAAATCAGAAGGAACAGAAGAAAAAATACACAGCCTGCAGCATGAAATAACAGCACTGGAACAGAAGAGAGATAAGTTGTTGGATTACAATATGGGCGGCTATATTTCAGATGCAGAATTTCTCAGCAGAAACCAGGTTTTTACACAGCAGATTGCGAAAAAAAAGGAGGATCTGGAACAACTGAAAAATACAAAGCCCTTATCTAAAGCAGAATTGCTGGATCAGATGGATAAGATATTAGATTATGCAAAAGAATATTCTTACGTAAAAACCAAGGATATAACCAGATCTATGATTGAAAACACCATTCATAAGATAGAAATCACTCCCATAAATGAAAAGAAAGCAGAGGTGTTGATCGTATTTAAAAGCGGAAGTCTGCATAGCTCTGATGCTGTCATTCCAGCACTGGGACAGGAAAAAGCTTATATTACCGAGACTGGGTATGAGTATGTTATGCATTCAGGAATTATTATGTAAATAATGTAGCAGGTGTAAAATATGGCGAATACTAAAAAAATAAAGAAAAAGGCGTGGCTTTTATATTGCCTTGATAATCATTTTTCCAAATGATACAATTATGCATAAGGGAAAAAATACTGATTTTTCAGTTAGAAAGCAGGTAAGAAAAATGTATTTGATAAAGACAATAAAAAATGACATAACAAAAATAACAGACGTACAGGCAATCGTAAATGCTGCAAACAATTCGCTTCTCGGAGGCGGTGGCGTAGACGGTGCAATTCACAGAGCCGCTGGTCCAAAGCTGCTTGCCGAATGCCGAACACTCCACGGATGTGAGACTGGAGAAGCAAAGATTACAAAGGCATATCATCTGCCCTGTAAGTATGTGATCCATACTGTAGGTCCCATATGGAACGGAGGTGGAAACAGGGAAGAAGAGCTTCTTTCAAGCTGTTATTTTAACTCCATGAAATTGGCAAGTGAGAATGGAATCAGGTCTATTGCATTCCCTTCCATATCAACAGGCGTATACAGATTTCCGGTCGAACTGGCGGCAAAGATAGCGGTAAATACCGTAAATAAATTTTTGCAGGATCATCCGGATAAATTTGACCTAGTAGAATGGGTGCTTTTTGATTCTCACACGGAATCGGTTTATGAGGCTGAGGTGGAACGGATAAAGAAGCTATGTAAATGAAAAATAGTCAAAAAGAGTTTCAGATGATAAGTCTGGAACTTTTTTTATTGTTTAAAAATGAAGGTACTGTAATTTTATCGGAGGTCTGGTTTTGCAGGAAGCTTATAATATCTTCTAGCATATAATGTTAAATTAATAACATTAAATATAAGTAAAATAATAAAAAACAATAAATATATATAGAAAAACAGTAAATAATATAGGAATAAATAATAAAATACACCAAAATACAAAAAGATATAAAAAACTATTGCGTTATAAATTTAACAATGATATAATGCAAGCGAACAGAAGAGATGAGTGCCTTCTGCAGTAACATGTAAACAGACATAATTTATAAAGGAGATAACGCAATGGCAAGATTTACATTACCAAGAGACATTTATCATGGAAAAGGATGCCTCGAAGAATTAAAGAATTTAAAAGGAACGAAAGCAGTTCTTGTTGTGGGCGGCGGCTCAATGAAACGTCAGGGATTTCTGGATAAGGCAATTAATTATTTAAAAGAAGGCGGAATGGAAGTTCAGCTGATCGAAGGTGTGGAACCTGACCCATCAGTAGAAACTGTTATGAAAGGCGCAAAAGTAATGCAGGAATTCCAGCCAGACTGGATTGTAGCTATGGGCGGTGGATCCCCAATTGATGCAGCGAAAGCAATGTGGGCATTCTATGAATATCCGAATACAAAATTTGAAGATCTTATCACACCATTTGGTTTTCCTGAATTACGACAGAAAGCAAAATTTGCAGCAATTCCGTCTACATCAGGAACAGCTACAGAAGTTACAGCTTTTTCAGTAATCACAGACTATAATACAGGAATTAAATATCCTCTGGCAGATTTTAATATCACTCCGGATGTAGCAATTGTTGATCCGGAACTGGTTGAGGGACTTCCGGTAAAACAGGTAGCATATACAGGTATGGATGCATTAACACATGCAATTGAAGCATATGTTTCTACACTCCACTGTCCATATACAGATCCGCTTGCACTGCAGGCCATTGAGATGGTTCTGGCATATTTGCCGGCATCTTATAATAAGAACATGGCAGCACGTGAGCAGATGCACTATGCACAGTGTCTGGCAGGAATGGCATTTTCCAATGCTCTGCTTGGTATTGTTCATTCTATGGCACATAAGACAGGTGCAGCATTCTCCACTGGACATATTCCCCATGGATGTGCAAATGCAATTTATCTTCCTTATGTGATCAGATACAATGCAAAAAATCCTGCAGCAGCAGAACGTTATGCTGAGATTGCAAGAAGAATGGGACTGGAAGGAACCTGCCAGCAGGCTCTGATCAATAGTCTCTGCGAGAAGATTGACGAGTTTAATGTAAGATTGAATATTCCAAAAACACTGAAAGACTTTGGAATCCAGGAAGAAGAATTTAAAGAAAAAGTTGCCAAAATTGCAGAACTTGCAGTTGGTGATGCATGTACAGGTTCTAACCCAAGGGCAATTGATCCTGCAAATATGGAGAAACTTCTTACATGCATTTATTATGGAACAGAGGTCGATTTTTAATTAAAAAATCATAAAAAGGTTACAGAAAAGACATTTTATCCTGTCAGAAGGATGGAATGTCTTTTTTATATAATTTTTAGCTTACATCTATGCAAAATTGATATTAGAAAAATCTGAACAATTAAGCGGAGTTTTTTATGATCATATAGATGATGATCATCGCCTGACAGATAATGACAGAGATCACTTTCTACAAGTCTTGTTTCATGCATACCAAAACGGCGATATCAGTGCACTGCTGTTGGAATTATGCGGCAGAAGTATGTTTGATCTGTTAAGGGAGGCCTATCTGATCCCTAAAAAAATTTCACGGAAAAGCAGGAAATGACAGTCTGCTGCCCTAAAAATAAGGAAGTGAGTAAAATGTCGCTGGGACTGATTTTTGCACGTATTCTGACAGACAAGGGGTTCAGATACTGTACTTGATAAGCTACGAATATCCTAGAAATTTTTGATATCAATTGACAATGTAATACTGCAAGAGTAAGATAGAAAAACGAGTTAACGTTGGAAAAGAACATGAACAAAGGAGAATTCAGTGGAAAAACTAAAAAGAAAAAGTTCATACTATATAGCTTACTCTGCGGCAATGACAGGAATTTTTATGATCATTCTGTTCATATTCTGGAAGAACGGAAAATCTTTTGTGCGTGACGGAGATGGTCTGCGACAGCATTATATTACGCTGGAATACTGGGGAAAATATTTACGCCAGATTATAAAAGAACTTTTGATCCATCACAGATTAAGAATTCCTACATGGGATCTGCATATTGGATTTGGCTCAGATATTGTGACAACCTTACATTATTATGTAATAGGAGATCCGCTAAATCTATGTGCTGCCTTTGTTCCTGTAAGATATACGGAATACTTGTATGATTTTCTATGCTTCTTCAGATATTATCTGGCAGGAATTACATTCTCATGGTATTGCTTTTATAATAAAAACGAAAAAATCCCGGTTTTATTGGGAAGCCTGATTTATGTCTATTCCCAGTGGATGATTGTGACAGGACTGGATCATCCGTATTTTATAAATCCCTGTATCTATTTACCATTGATCATGCTTGGAGCGGACAAAATATTTGATGGAAAAAAGCCATGGACCTATATTGGAGCTCTGACTCTGGCAGGAGTAAGTAACTTCTATTTCTTTTATATGCTTGGGATTTTTACAGTTATCTATGCAGTATTTCGATATTTCACCAAATTCAAAGGCTTTCGGTTAAAGGAATTTACACCTGTCTTTGGAAGATTTTTTGTCTATACAGTTCTGTCCCTGATGATTTCCGGAGTGATTCTGTTTCCTATGCTGAAAACAATGTTTACGAACTCCAGAATGACAGCAGAAAGATATATGCCTATTCTCTACAGCAAACGCTTTTATCAGATGCTCCTGGCTTCTTTAATCGGAAGAAATAATAAGACCCGCTTTTCTTACATAGGTGTTGCTTCTATATGTGTGATTGCGTTGATCGTATTATTTATGCAGAGAAAGAAATATCTCAGTCTTAAACTGGGTGTGATATTACTTACAGTTATGGTATGTTTTCCAATATTTGGAAGGATCATGAATGGTTTCTCATATACTACAAACAGATGGACATGGGCAGTTCCCATGCTTCTGGCCTATATTTTTGTAAAAATGTTTCCTGAATTCTTTCATCTGTCTGTAAAGAAAAAACTACTGATCGTTGCAATCATCCTGATATATGCGGCATTTTTAATTTTTAATCCAACTGTTAATAAGAACAATAATGTGACAGCCGGATTACTTCTGCTGCTCCTTGGATTGACTTTTATCGGAGGATATGAGTTTCTAACTAAGAATCGCTGGTATTTGGCTGCGTTTTCTATGTGTTTTATTGTTTTAAGCGTGGGAAGTAATATCTGGTTTTATTACGCAGAAAACGGACGTGACAGATTTAAAGACCAGTCAGTGATTTCTACTTATGTGAATAAAGGGCGGGCATATCCCAAATGCCATACCAATGTAGAAAAAGCCCTGAAATCTCTGGAAGATAGTTCCTTGGTTCGCTTTGACCAGAAATATATGGGTATGATCAGCAACACCTCCTGTTTAAATGACCTGAATGGGGGAAAATATCAGTTTTCTATTGCCCCGGAAGATTTAGGCAATTTTTTTGATGAAATCTATATGAGCAATTTCATGGATCAGGCTGTTTATAATTTGAATGGCAGAAGCTGGCTGTTAAAATTATTTTCTGTCAAATATTTTGTATCAAAGGAAGGGATTGTACCCTATCATTTTAGCAAAGAAAAGGAAATAACAGGCAGGAAGGATAGATATATTTATAAGGATGAAAATTCCCTGCCCCTTGTATATACCTATGACAGTTATATTCCTGTTACACAATACGAAAGAATGAATCCTGTGGAACGGCAGGAAGCCATGCTTCAGGGATGTGTACTGGGGGAAAATGATGCAAAGGGAATGAACCCAGAGAAATTAAAGCTCCATGTAAATAAACTTGATTACGAAATAAAAGATATGCAGAATATGACCTGGGAAAATGGGGTAATTGAGGCCGGCAAAAATGCAAAATGTGTACTCACCTTTAAGGGAAAGAAAAACTGTGAAACATACATTGCTTTTTCTAACCTTAAATACCGGGGGATTAATGAAAAATACAGAACAATCCTGGAACAAAAAGATATAACCACAGGACAAATAGAGATATACTATGCTCATAATGGTGAAACAGAAGAACAGAAACTGCAATTACTTTCTTCCAAAAACAACTTTGGCAGCGGAAGAAGCAATTATGGAGCAAATCTTCTATATAATGAAGATGCCTTAAATGAGATTACTCTTGAGTTCACAGTCCCAGGAAAATATAAGATAGACAATATAGATATTTACACTCAGGCAATGGATGGGATTACAGAACTGTCTCAAGAAAGAAGCGAAGATTCACCGAAAGATCTAAAGGTGGATGGAGGAAATATTACCTGCAGTATAAATCTGAAGGAAGATAAAGAAGTAGTATTTTCTATTCCCTACAGCAATGGCTGGACTTTGTATGTAGATGGCAAAAAACAGGAGACAAATAAAGCCAACAGAATGTTTCTGGGTGCAAGGATCAGCAAAGGACAGCATCAGATAGAATTAAAACATTTCTCCCCTGGCATGAAAGCCGGATGTACAGCCTCTGTGTTGGGATTGCTGGTTGTTCTGATACTATTTTCTTCACCATATATCCGCCAACACTGCCGTTCTGTTTGGAAGTGAGGTTTCCGTTGTAGCCATCAGTAAGCGGTACACCCAGTTCGTTTGCAACCTCGAATTTGAAACGGTCTAATGCACCCTTTGCTTCCGGTACAGCTGCCTGGTTAGAAGATTTTGTGTTTGACATATTCATTTCCTCCTTGGTTGTTATTGCTTGTTTAGTGTTACGATGTTAGTATATGACGACGGAGAAATAATACTCTGGAAGTTTTCGTATATGGTGGAATTCTATGGAAAACTCTATAAAAATCGTTGATTTATTAATAAATCATGAATTTTGTATATTTTTGAAGTTTTAATTGAACTCTATTTAGTAATTTGTTATAATGCATGTAGAAATTAATAAAAGAAACGGAGAGGAGAGACTATGAACTTAGGTATAATCGCACATAACAGCAAAAAAGTACTGATCGAAGATTTTTGCATTGCGTATAAGAATATACTTGCCAAACATGAAGTCTATGCAACCGGTACCACTGGTCGAAGAATTGAAGAAGCGACAAGCCTTCATGTGCATAAATTCCTAGCCGGCAGCATAGGTGGAGATAAACAGTTTATGGAAATGGTAGAGAGACAGGACCTGGATATGGTAATCCTGTTCTACAATCCTGTAATGATTGACCCCAAAGAACCGGACATTATGAGTATCGTCAAAAGATGCGACCAGTATAATATTCCTGTAGCTACCAACATTGCTACAGCAGAGCTTCTTATTTTAGGACTTGCCCGTGGAGACCTGGATTGGAGATTGAATCTGAAATGAGAGTGATCGCAGGGAAAGCCAGAAGATTAAATTTAAAAACAGTTCCGGGAATGGATACCAGACCAACCACAGACCGGATCAAGGAAACCTTATTTAATATTTTACAGCCCCAGCTTTTGAACTGCCGGTTTCTGGATTTATTTTCCGGAAGCGGCGGAATAGGCATTGAGGCATTGAGCCGGGGATCCTCTTATGCAGTGTTTGTGGAGAAAAATCCCAAAGCCTGTTCCTGCATCAGGGAAAATCTTTCATTTACAAAACTTGCTGAAAATGGTAAACTGCTGAACATGGACGTGCTGCAGGCACTTCGTTCTCTTGAGGGTAAGGGCGCTTTTGATATTATTTTCATGGATCCCCCTTATAATCAGGAGCTTGAGCGTCAGGTACTTGAATATCTGCGTGATAGTACTGTTGTGGATGAGAATACACTGATTATTGTGGAAGCAGATCTGCACACAGATTTTGCTTATCTGGAATCTCTTGGATACAGGCAGCTTCGTTCCAAAGAATATAAAACAAACAAGCATGTATTTCTGGAGCGTGTGTAAATATGCTCCGGAGGATGTATGGTTTTCATACATTCTGTGCGGAGGAAAGTGAGTGTAAAATACATGAAGACAGCAGTATATCCGGGCAGCTTTGATCCGGCCACCTACGGCCATCTGGATGTAATCCAGCGTGCAGCCCTCTCTTTTGACAGAGTAATCGTGGGCGTTTTGCATAATTCTTCAAAAAGTCCGTTGTTTTCTGTGGAAGAACGTGTTAATATATTAGAAAAGGCGACAAAAGATATCCCTAATGTTGAAATAAAAGCATTTGAGGGTCTTTCTGTTAATTTCGCCAGAGAAAACCATGCTCAGGTGATCATCCGTGGGCTTCGGGCGGTAACTGATTTTGAATATGAACTTCAGATGGCTCAGACCAATCGTGTACTTGCTCCGGATGTTGACACAGTGTTTCTGACTACCAGCCTTGAATATGCATATTTAAGTTCTACTATTATGAAAGAAGTGGCATATTTTAATGGCGATCTGAGTAAATTTGCACCTAAGGAAATAACGGATGCAGTCAAGAAGAAGCTTCTTGCAGACAAATAGAGAAAATAAGGAGAGAGTACAATGAGCAGCAGAATTGAACAGATTATCGGTGAGATCGAGGAATATGTGGACAGCTGTAAATTCCAGCCATTATCCACTACCAAGATCGTAGTAAATAAAGAAGAAATTGAGGAGCTTTTGAGAGAACTCCGCCTGAAAACACCTGATGAGATCAAACGTTATCAGAAGATCATCAATAACAAGGATGCCATTCTCGAAGACGCACAGAGCAAAGCAGATGCACTGATCGCAGATGCCCAGGCAAAGGCTCAGGAGCTTGTAACACAGCATGAGATCATGCAGAAAGCATATGCCCAGGCAAATGATACCATCAATGCAGCTAACAAACAGGCTCAGGAGATTCTGGATTCTGCCACACAGGATGCAAACAGCATTCGTCTCAGTGCGATCACCTATACAGATGATATGATGGCAAATATCGGCAGCGTACTCAACACAACACTTGAGGATGCCGGTGCAAAATATAAATCCTTTATCGATGCTCTGCAGAGCTGTCTGGAAGTTGTAAACCACAACCGCCAGGAGCTGGCACCGCAGACCGCACAGGCGGCAGCGATCACAGGTTCTTATCATGATGATAATGACAAGGATGATGACGTTCTGTTAGACGATCTGGGAGAGAACTAATTCAGATAGCAAAGCATAAGAATTCCGGAAAGCAATCCACTGATACCTTTTGCTGAAAGGTAAGGGATCAGACTCAGATCCTTATGGAGAATGCTTCTGGTCTGGGCCAGAATGCACAGCCCGCCAAAGCCGGTGGCTGTGACAGACAGGACACAGCGTAAAGTCCAGGGGATATCAGCGGAAGCAAGCAGAGAGAGGCCTGTTGTGATTTCCATAATTCCCAGAAGTATGTATTGGATCAGGGCCGGAAAAGGCCTGTAATATCGGATACATCCTGTGAGAATAGAAAACAGAAGAATATAACCGCCCAGGCGGGTAATTGTTTCAAATCCGTTCATAATAGAGACATCAAGAATGACTCCCGGTGAGTCGGCTTCGGATGTCTCTTTTTTTTCATAACAGGTATCTGGCCTGGCTTTTTTTGTGACATTGGAAGGAAAAATTTTATGATTCCTGAAAACTGCAAACCGGAAAATAACCATAGCAGCCATATTTCCGGAAAACAAAATGAAAAAAAGTACAGGAACAGGAATCCTGTTATTCAGGCACAAATGTCCCAGATAGGTGATGATAAATGCAGGACTTGCACTACTGCAAAAGGTTGTAAGATAGAGTGCCTCTGTTCTGCTGATCCTGCCGGTCTCATACAGATCAGAAGCAAGCCTGGCAGCCATTGGATAACCGCAGACCATTCCAAGGATAAAAACATAGCCACCGTAGACATCTGTTCCCAGGAAGAAACGGAATACAGGTTTCAGAGGTGAGAGGATTTTTTCGATTCCCTTTGTATGGATCAGTATACCTGTCAGAATCATAAAGGGTAGAAGGGTAGGAAGCAGAGTGTTCAGCCACAACGTCATTCCTGCTTTGGCAGAAGCCAGCCCCTCTCCAGGGTGAAGCAGCAGAAACACAAGGAGGAGCCCGGTTCCGGCAGTAAGTAGAATTTGTCTCATAAGCAACCCTTTTTTTGTAAAACATATGCTGTACAATAATAAAAAATTCGCATCAGGAAAATTTGGAGGTAATATTATGGCAGTATTAGAAAACTGTGAGCCTAAAAACGTATTTCATTATTTTGAAGAAATCTGTAAGATTCCCCATGGCTCAGGGAACACAAAACAGATCAGTGATTATCTGGTACAGTTCGCAAAGGATTGTGGACTAAAGTATATCCAGGATGAAATGAATAATGTGGTAATCTACAAGCCCGGAACCCCGGGATATGAGAATGCACCTACTGTAATTCTCCAGGGTCATATGGATATGGTCTGTGAAAAACGTCCGGATGTAGTCCATGACTTTACAAAGGATGGTCTGAAGCTTTCTGTAGAGGGAGATTATATCTCTGCAAACGGAACTACCCTGGGTGGGGATGACGGTGTTGCTGTGGCATATGGACTGGCAATTCTGGACAGTGATACCATTGCCCATCCGCCTCTGGAAGTATTTATCACTGTAGATGAAGAGATCGGCCTGCTGGGAGCAGTAGAATTTGATTGTAGTGTGCTGAAAGGCCGCAGATTCATTAATCTGGATTCTGAAGCTGAGGGAAGTCTGTGGATCAGCTGCGCAGGCGGAATGTCCGGAATCAGTCACATTCCGGTTGCCAGAGTTGATGCCAGGGGTGAGAAAATTGCAGTGAAAATTACCGGACTTATGGGCGGACACTCAGGTGCAGAAATTGATAAGAACCGTGCCAATGCCAATAAATTACTGGGAGCTTTCCTCTATGGACTGAGAAAAACAACAGATTATGAGCTGATCTCCGTACAGGGCGGACAGAAGGATAATGCCATTACAAGAGAAGCGGAAGCAGAGCTTCTGATCGAAGCTGAGGAACTGGAAAATGTAAAAGCCTTTGCTGCAGAAATCCAGAAAGCATGGCGTGAAGAATATACAGGAACAGATGAGGGAATTACAGTACTCCTTACAGATGAAGGAGTGCAGGAGGCAAGGGTTCTTCATCCCACCAGCAGGGAAAAGGTTGTATTCTATCTGATGAATGTTCCTTTTGGTATTCAGAAGATGAGCGGAACCATCTCCGGACTGGTGGAGACTTCCTCTAATATAGGTATTTTAGTTACTTCTGAAGATGAAGTAACTGCAAGCTCCAGTATCCGCAGTTCTGTAGAGGCTGCCGGAAAGAACCTCTCTGATAAACTGGAATATCTGACAGAATTTCTGGGTGGAGAATATGAGATCAAGGGTGCATATCCTGCATGGGAGTACCGTAAGGATTCTCCTCTCCGCGATAAAATGGTAGAGGTTTATGAGCAGATGTATGGGGAGAAGCCGAAGGTGGTGGCAATCCATGCAGGGC
>OLOY01001052.1_pt1 | contig 12645 bp, 7 predicted proteins | sample 1672771 | NCBI WGS metagenome assembly OLOY01 (sample SAMEA3136722, study PRJEB25190) | human gut metagenome
GGTGGCTTCTCTGGTGGTGGCGGAGGAGGCGGTGGTGGCGCCTTCTAAGCTACGCTAGTTGGAGTTTACTATCAATAGAGACACTCAGTCTATATGATCTTGGGTGTCTTTTTGTTTGGCGAATAATTCCTTTCATTCTAAACTGTTAGGAATTTTTAGTGAGAAGAGATATAAAGTAACAAAAAAAGAGCCAGTGGCTCTTTTTAAATATAATCTTAATAACCAGGTTCAAAGATTTCAATAATTTGAGTCAGATAACCTGCATGTAAACCGATACGATAGTCAACATTTGGCAAACTCTTTACTAAATCATTCAGTTCTTTATCTTTGCTAACCTTATCAGCCAAAACTGGTAATTCAACAACAAGGAGTTGTGAGTGATCTAGTTGAAGGTAACTACTATTGACCTTGACATCAGGACGAAGTAGTTTAAATATCGCTCTTTCCGAAGCTTGGAGCAGTTGATATAAATCGAGGTCAGATAAAGGAATCTCACCAAACTGTGGACTGATGTTTATAGCAATATCAATATGAGCAGCTCGCATTTCTAAAATGCGGTTAGAGAGGAAACTAGATATTATTGGATTGCTAAGCCTATCCAAGTTTTCTTGAGTCTCTGGATTACCAATGCTAGCATTGTCCGTTTTATAAATCTCAAGTAGACTAGTAGCTTTGGCAGTATCTTCATTTTCCAAGGCAAGAGAAACCTCCTTGAGATTTTTCTTGAATAAGTCGAAAGACGTTTGCTTTTGCATTATAATCTGGATAAAGGATTTGCTATAGTTAGTCATAGTACCCAACAATTTATGACGTTCTTTGTTCAGTCTATCGATAGATTGTTGGTGGACAGCCTGGTTCCAATTGTAAAAATCCCATAGTAGTAGGGCAATATAGAGAACTAAGATAACAGAACTATTAGGACTGACCTTGAAAACTATTTCAAATAAATTTTTAGGGTCATTTGCTGTTGGAAGAATACTGTTAAGACCATGGATAACAGTAAAGAAGACATAATAGACAGCTAGGAAGGCAGTGCTTCGCAACCAGTTACGTCTAGCCCAAGCTTCGTCAAGACTACTCATCTGATTTAGGTTTACGGCGAAGATTTTAAGCATTAGGTAAATGATTAATGGTGCTAAGATGTAGGTCAAGATATGTAAGTTAGTGTTGAGGGTAATATCACCTTTGATATGTAAGACGTGAGGGATAATGACAATTGAAAGTAGTCGTGTTGCCATATCAAAAAGGATAGTTGGATAAAAAGCGTAAAGCAATCGATGATAGAAAGAACGCTCTTTGACAAGGGCCAAATCGGCAACAAGGAAGAAAAGCGGGTCCACAACGATTTTTACGAGACTAAAATAGGACGCTGCAGCTACATAGGACAAAAATAGAAGTAAGAGGTGTCCTCGTAGTGGCTTAATCTTAGACATAGTCTGGTAGAGGTACCAAATAGAAATGAAACTAACGGCCTGTAAGAGAGGATTGATAATATTAGTAATCATTGTAACCTCCTTTAGTCATGTCAATTTCAATTTGTAAGCGATAAATCCCAGCACGTGTATTTGAAACAATGTTAACGTTTGGATAAGTAGATAGAATAGTATTGACGCGTTTTAGTTCAGGATCAGAGAAATCAGATGTAATAGCTGAATCTTCTTTAGTGCTTGAACTTTCAACGACAAAGTGTTGACTATCCTCATCCTTAAAATAAGCATAGCTAAGGTATTTCTGTTCACTATCTTGTGCTTGGTCAATGACATGATCCAAGATAGTTGATAGGATATATACCCAGTCTAAAGGATAAATAGGATAGACGGTAATAGGTTCTGGGACCTCCATACTAACCCAAACATCCAGTTCTTTTGCCTTTAGAAATTTAGCTTCAAAGAGTACCTGTAAATCTGGCAGTTTAATATTTTCTAGTTTGTTTCGATAAAAATGATCAATCTTCTTATCTAGCGGATTCGGTGTCAGTAAGTAGTCAATTAACTCCTGAGCTTCCTCATTTTGTTGAAAACGGATGATATCGTAGAGGTTTTCAGCTTCGTCTTTGATGAAGAGCTCTTGGCTAGTCTTTTTCTGGTACCAGGTATTGATGTTCTGACTTGATTTTTGAAGAAGGTGAGAATGTTCCTCTTGGGCTGCTTGTGTTTGAGCATTGAGGTCTTTTCTATAGAGATTAACCTGCTTAGATAGAATCAGAGCCGTAATGATAAGAAAGGCAATGGTAAAGTGAATGTCTGTTGAAACGAGTTCAGAAGCAAAGTAAATAAAGGCTAAGCTACAAAGAGCGACAGACGTTGACCTGTACCATGGTCTTGCTTTATCAATTTGCATCATTCGAGAGTAGTCCACCTGAAGAAGGGCACTTTGTGCAAACCAAAGTAAAAAAGCAAGAAAGAGAATAAAGGGACCAGCATAATAGTAATCTAGGACAGAAGGGAAAAAGATTGGAATAATCAGGAAAATGACCAATCTTACCATTAAGGCAAAGGTGAAAGGTATGAAGAAAGTCTCCAAAATGGTATGTCTTAGATTTTTGTAGGATTTGGCAGCTAGAAAGAGTACAAGTGCAATAAAACCGGATTTTGGATACAAAATGCCCAAATAACTAGAGGCAAAAATTGCTATACCAGCTAAAATAATAATCCAGTATCTAAGCGGCCTTTGCGTGGTCACCTTGAAGATAATAATTTGTAAAATAAAAGCTATACATGCCGTAAGCCCGTGAATTATGACATCACTCAATATCAAATATTCTCCTATTCGGGTAAAATCTATACAATCATGCTATTATACCATATCGCAAACAAAAAGAGCATACGAATTGCCTATAAGTGATAAGGATGTAAGGCTTTTCATTTTTTCAAGCATATTTCTTGCCCATTAAGTTTTTTTAACCTATCCTAGATGTATAGAAAAATTTCGATAGAGGAGATCGATATGGTAAAACTTTCTAAAGAGACACATCTTGAGATGTTCACTAAAATGGAACGTATCCGTGAATTTGATTCACGTATTAATAAATTGGTTCGTCGTGGTTTTGTTCAAGGAATGACTCACTTTTCAGTTGGTGAGGAAGCAGCCAACGTTGGGGCTGTTCAACACTTGAGCTATGACGATATCTTCTTTTCAAATCACCGTGGTCACGGACAATCTATTGCCCAAGACATGGATTTGAATAAAATGATGGCGGAGCTTGCAGGTAAGGCGACAGGTGTTTCTAAGGGCCGTGGTGGTTCTATGCATTTGGCTGACTTTGAAAAAGGTAACTACGGAACTAACGGTATTGTTGGTGGTGGTTATGCTCTTGCCGTAGGTGCAGCTCTCACTCAACAATACAAAGAAACAGGAAATATTGTTGTGGCCTTTTCAGGAGATGGTGCAACTAATGAAGGCTCATTCCATGAGTCAGTCAATATGGCAGCTACTTGGAAATTACCGGTTATCTTCTTTATCATCAATAACCGTTATGGTATCTCAATGGATATTCATAAAGCTACAAACACACCTCACCTTTATACACGTGCGGAAGCTTATGGGATTCCTGGTTTCTACTGTGAAGATGGTAACGATGTTTTGGCTGTATACGAAACAATGGGCAAGGCTGTTGAGCATGTCCGTGGTGGCAACGGTCCCGCTATCGTTGAGGTAGAATCTTACCGTTGGTTTGGTCACTCAACTGCTGATGCAGGTGTTTACCGTACTAAGGAAGAAGTTGACGAGTGGAAGAACAATAACGACCCAATTATTAAATACCGTGACTATCTCGTTTCTGAAAATATTGCAAGCGCTGAAGAGTTAGATGCTATCCAAAGCCAAGTCAAGGCAGAGGTTGATGCAGCTTATGAGTTCGCCCAAAATAGCCCAGATCCAGAACTTTCAGTTGCCTTTGAAGATGTATGGGTAGACTAAAGAGAAAGGTTGAGGAATACAAGTATGAGTGAAACAAAATTGATGGCCTTGCGTGAGGCAGTAAACCTTGCTATGAGCGAGGAGATGCGTAAAGACGAAAACATCTTCCTTATGGGTGAAGATGTCGGTATCTATGGTGGTGACTTCGGTACATCAGTTGGGATGTTGGCAGAGTTTGGTGAAAAACGTGTTAAAGATACACCAATTTCAGAGGCAGCTATCGCTGGTGCAGCTGTTGGATCTGCCATCACAGGTCTTCGTCCAATCGTTGACTTGACTTTCATGGACTTCATCACGATTGCCCTTGATGCTATCGTTAATAATGGTGCAAAAAACAACTACATGTTTGGTGGTGGTTTGAAGACTCCTGTAACTTTCCGTGTAGCTTCTGGTTCAGGGATTGGTTCTGCGGCACAGCACTCACAATCTCTTGAGTCATGGTTGACTCACATTCCAGGGATTAAAGTGGTTGCTCCAGGTAATGCTAACGACGCTAAAGGTCTTTTGAAATCTGCTATTCAGGACAATAACATTGTTATCTTCATGGAACCAAAAGCACTTTACGGTAAGAAAGAGGAAGTGACTCAAGATCCTGATTTCTACATTCCACTTGGAAAAGGTGAAATCAAGCGTGAAGGGACTGACCTTACTATTGTCACATATGGTCGTATGTTGGAACGTGTTCTTAAGGCTGCTGAAGAAGTGGCTGAACAAGGTATTAACGTTGAGGTCGTTGACCCACGTACGCTTATCCCACTTGATAAGGAATTGATTTTCGAGTCAGTTAAGAAGACTGGTAAACTGATGTTGGTCAATGATGCATATAAGACTGGTGGATTCATCGGTGAGATTGCTGCTATGGTTACTGAAAGTGAAGCATTTGATTACCTTGACCACCCAATTGTACGTTTGGCAAGTGAAGATGTTCCTGTACCTTATGCGCGTGTCTTGGAACAAGCGGTTCTGCCAGATGTTGAAAAGATTAAGGCTGCTATTATCAAGATGGCCAATAAAGGAAACTAACTTTCTAGCGACGGTTAAGTGATATGTCTCGCTAGTAAAATGTGTTTCTTGTTTTAACTGTGAGAGTATCGGAAAATATAATTTAAAGTAGAAAGGAGAGGGCGTTAAAGCGTTTGAGTTGATTTGAACTCAAACGAAATGCTTCGGAATTTAGATAGTTTTACTTGTGTGCAAGCACACTAACGTAAAACTCCTAAAATTCTGTCGCATTTTAGCGTTCTTAGTATCATAAAATATGGCTTTTGAGATTATTATGCCAAAGCTTGGTGTGGACATGCAGGAAGGCGAAATCATCGAGTGGAAGAAACAAGAGGGTGATGTGGTTAATGAGGGGGATATCCTTCTTGAAATCATGTCAGATAAAACGAACATGGAACTTGAAGCAGAAGATTCTGGTGTTCTTTTGAAGATTACCCGTCAGGCTGGTGAAACTGTACCAGTTACTGAGGTTATTGGTTATATTGGAGCAGAAGGTGAAGTTGTGGCCGATAATGCTGCGAGCGCACCAGCTACAGAAGCTGCTCCGCAAGTTGAAGAAGTTGCTACTGTGGAAGCACCTGTAGTGGCAGCCCAAGCCCCTGTCGTACACGAAGGTGGCAAAGTACGTGCAACACCTAAAGCACGTAAAGTAGCGCGTGAGTTGGGGATTGACCTCGCTCAAGTCCCAGGAACTGGAGCGAAAGGTCGTGTTCATGCTGATGACGTTGAGAACTTTAAGGGTGCTCAACCTAAGGCAACTCCATTGGCACGTAAGATTGCAAAGGACCTTGGTATTGATTTAGCTACCGTATCTGGAACAGGTTTTGGTGGTAAGATTACCAAGGAAGATGTCCTTGCAATCAGTGCCCCAGCCCAAGTTAAGGAAGCTGCAGCTGCACCTGTGGTTGAAGCTAAGCCAGAAAAAGTCTTGCCAGAAGGTGTGGAAGTTATCCCAATGTCTGCTATGCGTAAGGCTATTTCTAAGGGAATGACGCACTCTTACTTAACTGCGCCAACCTTTACCCTTAACTACGATGTGGACATGACTAACCTTATGGCTCTTCGTAAGCAAGTCCTTGATCCAATCATGAATAAGACTGGCATGAAGGTGACCTTCACTGATTTGATTGGTTTGGCAGTTGTGCGTACCCTTATGAAAGAGGAACACCGTTACCTCAATGCATCCTTGATTGATGATGCGCAAAATATCGAATTACACAAATTTGTTAATCTCGGTATTGCCGTTGGTCTCGATGATGGCTTGATTGTACCGGTCGTTCATGGTGCAGATAAGATGAGTTTGTCTGACTTTGTGGTGGCCTCTAAGGATGTCATCAAGAAAGCTCAGGCTGGTAAATTGAAGGCGGCAGAAATGTCAGGTTCTACTTTCTCTATCACTAACTTGGGAATGTTTGGAACCAAGTCATTTAACCCAATCATCAACCAACCAAACTCAGCTATCCTTGGTGTTTCAGCAACTATTCAGACACCGGTTGTTGTTGATGGTGAAGTTGTCGTACGTCCAATCATGGGTCTATGCTTGACTATTGACCACCGTATTGTAGATGGTATGAATGGTGCCAAATTCATGGTTGATTTAAAACATTTGATTGAAAATCCAATGGAATTGTTGATTTAAGTAAAAAAATATCTGAAAACTGAAGTTTTAAATAGAAAGGAGAGGGCGTTAAAGCGTTTGAGTTGATTTGAACTCGAACGAAATGCTTCGGAATTTAGATAGTTTTACTTGTGTGCAAGCACACTAACGTAAAACTCCTAAAATTCTGTCGCATTTTAGCGTTCTTAGTATCATAAAATATGGCTTTTGAGATTATTATGCCAAAGCTTGGTGTGGACATGCAGGAAGGCGAAATCATCGAGTGGAAGAAACAAGAGGGTGATGTGGTTAATGAGGGGGATATCCTTCTTGAAATCATGTCAGATAAAACGAACATGGAACTTGAAGCAGAAGATTCTGGTGTTCTTTTGAAGATTACCCGTCAGGCTGGTGAAACTGTACCAGTTACTGAGGTTATTGGTTATATTGGAGCAGAAGGTGAAGTTGTGGCCGATAATGCAGCCGGTGCACCTGTTGCAGAAGCAACTGCTCAATTAGAATCTGCTGGTCTTGAAGTTCCTAAAGCTCCTGCCACAGCTGCTCCAGCAGCTCCTGCAGAAAAAGCACCACTTGCTGATAATGAGTACGATATTATTGTTGTCGGTGGTGGTCCTGCTGGTTACTATTCTGCCATTCGTGGGGCACAACTTGGTGGTAAGGTTGCTATCATTGAAAAATCTGAATTTGGTGGAACATGTTTGAATAAAGGATGTATTCCAACTAAGACCTACCTTAAAAATGCAGAAATCCTTGATGGGCTTAAGATTGCTGCAGGTCGTGGTATCAACTTAGCGTCAACAAACTACACTATCGATATGGATAAGACTGTTGACTTTAAGAACTCTGTTGTTAAGACACTTACTGGTGGTGTTCAAGGTCTTTTGAAGGCTAACAAGGTTACTATTTTCAATGGTCTTGGTCAAGTTAACCCAGATAAGACAGTTACTATTGGTTCAGAAACAATCAAGGGACGTAATATTATCCTTGCTACTGGATCAAAAGTTTCACGTATCAATATCCCTGGAATTGAGTCACAACTTGTGATGACATCAGATGATATCCTTGACTTGCGTGAATTGCCTAAATCACTTGCTGTTATGGGTGGTGGTGTCGTTGGTATCGAACTTGGTCTTGTTTATGCTTCATACGGTGTAGAAGTAACTGTTGTTGAGATGGCTGACCGCATTATCCCTGCTATGGATAAAGAAGTATCACTTGAACTTCAAAAAATCCTTGCTAAGAAGGGCATGAAGATTATGACTTCTGTTGGTGTTTCTGAAATTATTGAAGCCAACAACCAATTGACCCTTAAACTTAATAATGGTGAAGAGATTGTAGCTGATCGCGCCCTTCTTTCAATCGGTCGTGTTCCTCAGTTGGATGGTCTTGAAAATCTTAACCTTGAATTAGACCGTGGTCGTATTAAAGTGAATGCTTATCAAGAAACCTCAATCCCTGGTATCTATGCACCGGGTGATGTAAACGGAACTAAGATGCTTGCTCACGCTGCTTACCGTATGGGTGAAGTTGCAGCTGAAAATGCTATGCATGGTAACGTTCGTAAGGCTCACCTTGACTACACACCTGCTGCTGTATACACACACCCAGAAGTCGCAATGTGTGGTATTACTGAAGAAGATGCACGCGCTAAATATGGTGATGTCCTCATTGGTAAATCAAGCTTTGCTGGTAACGGACGTGCCATTGCTTCCAACGAAGCTCAAGGTTTTGTTAAAGTCGTTGCAGATGCGAAGTACCATGAAATCCTTGGTGTTCATATCATTGGACCGGCTGCAGCTGAATTGATTAACGAAGCGTCAACAATTATGGAAAATGAATTGACTGTAGATGAGCTCTTGCAATCTATCCACGGTCACCCAACCTTCTCTGAAAACATGTACGAAGCCTTTGCTGATGTACTTGGAGAAGCTATCCATAACCCACCAAAACGTAAATAAAGCTGATAAAATTCTCGGACAAAGGTTCGGGAATTTTTTTATACATTTTCATTTGTATTTATTTGAAAAAATCGTCACGGATTTTCGATAGTTTTGATGAAAAATACGAATAATAAGTTAAATAGTTTTCTATCAAGAAAGATAGTTTGTTTATGATTCTATAATATATCTATTTTATTTAGAAACTTTTTAATAATAACCTTTCCACGAGAGTTTTTCTGTGGTAAAATGGTTCAAGTATTACAAATGCAAAAGGAAAGTTAAATGCGAACGAAAGATTTTATCTACTATGCTAGTGCGGCTGTTCTCTTGGCTGTCACAACACAGGTTGCTCAAGCAGACGAAGTGGCGACACAAACGCCTTCTGTTACCGAAGGAAATCAGTATCAACCTGTGACAGCGGCTGAGATTTTTGGTGGAGAAGCAGCCTTACCTGTAACTCCTAGTTCAACGGTTTCAGCACCCGCAGCTACGAGTGAAGTGGCAAAAGCTAGTGCTCCAGCGGTATCTACGTCTCCTGCTTCACAGAGTTCCGAGGCTGCAACGGCAACGGTATCAACTTCGGTAGCTAACTCTACTGTTGCTGTGACATCAGCTTCAGTAACATCTTCAGTTGTTAGTTCAGAAAGTGCAACTGCTTCTACAAGTGCGACAAGTTCAGAAATGTCAAATAGCACTGTAGCAACACCTGCTAAATTAACGAATTCTACGGATGTTCCTTCTCCAACCCTTAAGGTGCAACCGAAGACTTTTATCGATGTCAGCAGCCATAATGGTGAAATCAGTGTAGATGACTATCGTGCTCTTGCACGCCAAGGTGTTGGTGGGGTCGTAGTCAAGTTGACAGAGGATACTTGGTACAATAATCCTAAGGCAGCGTCACAAGTTCGCAATGCGCAAATCGCGGGTCTTCAAGTATCAACCTATCATTTTTCTCGTTACACGACTGAGGAAGAGGCGCGCGCAGAAGCTCGTTTCTTCATTCAAGCTGCACAAAACCTTAACCTTTCAAAGAGCACTGTTATGGTTAACGATTTCGAAGACTCTAAGATGCTTCCAAATATCAACCGTAACACTCAAGCATGGGTTAATGAAATGCGTAAGCATGGTTACAACAACTTGATGTTCTATACAAGTGCCAGCTGGTTGGATGAGAACAATCTAGGCCATCGTGGACTTGTCTCAACCTCTCAATTTGGTATTGAGAATTTCTGGGTCGCACAGTACCCATCATCAACTCTTACAGCAACGAGCGCTAAAAACATGCGCTATAATGCCAAAACTGGTGCATGGCAGTTTTCAGCTACGGCTAATCTCTTGCCAAGTAAACATGTCTTTGACCACAGCGTGGATTATACAGGACGTTTCACAGCTAATGCTAGTGCTGAGGTTGATGCAACTCAAGGCAATTTGAGTGGAACCATTTCTATTGTCAACAATAATCCAACTGTTGGTAGCTTTGATGTTGTCATCTCTAATGTCAAAGCACCAAATGGTGTTGAAACAGTCTCTGTTCCAATTTGGTCAGAAATTAATGGTCAAGATGACATTATCTGGTATACGGCTAACCGTCAAAATAATGGAACTTATACAGTAAACGTTAAGGCTTCAGCTCATAAAAACTCGACAGGGCTTTATAATATCCACCTTTATTATGTTCAAAAAGATGGTCAATTGACGGGTGTTGGTGGAACAACTACGCAAGTCTTCATTGGTAAGACACCTGAGCAGTTGAAACCTAAAGCAAGTTTTGCTATTGAAAACAATAATGCTAAGGCTGGAACTTTTGACGCCGTTATCACTAATATCTCAGCACCACTAGGTGTTAAAGAAGTTTTGGTGCCATCATGGAGTCTTGAAAATGGCCAAGACGACCTTATTTGGCATAAGGCGACTAAGCAAACTGATGGCAGCTATCGTGTAACCATTAAGGCAAGTGAGCATAAGGGCACTAAAGGAAATTACCGTGCCGATGCTTATATCGTGGATACCTCTAACAATCGCCATTATATTGCTGAAAAAGTAGTGGCTGTTGATTATGCTCGACCAAGTGGTGGCCTTACGATTGAAAACAACAATACTGCAGCAGGCACTTTTGATGCAGTTGTTCGTAACATTGTTGCTCCTACAGGTTTGAAAGAAGTTCTTGTTCCTTCATGGAGTTTAGCTGGTGGTCAAGACGACCTTATCTGGCATAAGGCAACTCGTCAAGCCGATGGTTCTTACCGAGTGACTATCAAAGCAACGGATCATAAGAATTCAACTGGTAAATACCGTGCCGATGCCTACCTTGTAGATGACTCTAACAAACGTTTCTACCTTACTGAAAAAGTGGTAGAAGTTTCTCAAACTCGTCCTAGTGCAAGCCTCTTTATTGAAAATAATAATGCTGATTTAGGTACTTTTGACGCTGTTATCCGCAATATCGTAGCACCAAATGGGGTTAAAGAAGTTTTAGTACCATCTTGGAGCCTAGTTAATGGACAAGATGATCTCGTTTGGCATAAGGCAAGTCGCCAATCTGATGGTAGCTACCGTGTCACTATTAAGGCTAGTGAGCATAAAAATTCACTAGGAAATTACCGTGCTGACGTTTACATCGTAGATAATGCCAACCAACGTCATTATGTCACTGAAACCATTGTAGACGTAAAACATAATAAGCCAGTCGGTACTATTTCAGTTGTTAATAACAATAATGATACTGGTACTTTTGATGTCATTATCAGTGATGTTTATAGTCCTAAAGGTGTTCGTACTGTTCAAGTACCTATTTGGTCTGAAAAAGATGGACAAGATGATATTCGTTGGTATGAAGCCACACGTCAAGCTAATGGCACTTATACGGTAAATGTTCAAGCTACTCACCACAAAAATTCAACAGGTTTGTACAATATTCATTTGTACTACATTTTAAATGATGGGTCACAAGTTGGTGTAGGAGGGACAACGACAACAGTTGAATTCCGTAATGCTAAGACTAAAACGCAAACCTATATCACTAATGTTAATTCAGAAGCAGGTAGTTTCACAGTAGTGGTTGATCAAGCGCCACAAGGACGTCAGATTAAGAATATTCGTGTAGCTGTATGGTCAGAAAGTAACCAAGGAAACCTTTCTTGGTACAATACAGCACCTACTGGAACACATACTGAAATCAATGTATCGACTGTTAATCATAAGAATCTCATAGGTAACTATACGACTCATGTTTATGTAGACTATGTAGACAATACTGTAGACGGGTTTAACCTTGGTGAGACAGCTCTTGCTCCACGTAATCGTCGTGTTGAGCCTCAGACGACTTATTATTCTCAACGTGACCCTCGTTGGGCTTCTAAGTGGTATGGTGTCAGCAATATGGATCAATCTGGCTGTGTTCCAACATCACTTGCCATGACTTTTACAGATATCTTGGGAACTGTCATTGCACCAACGACAGTTGCGGATTATTTGTACTACAATACAAATTCATTTAACAAAACATCAGTCGCTGGTACTGATGCAGATGGTATTGTATTAGCAAGTAAAAATTGGGGTCTGAAGAGCAACGTACTTTCAAGTATTGCTAACATTGCCTCAGCTTTGATGTCAGGGCAACACGTTTTGGCGGCAGTAGGAGCAAGTCAATTTATCAATTATCCTTACACGCATGAAATCGTACTTCATGGCTATGATAATGGTAAAACATATGTTCGTGATCCATTTAACGCCAATAACAATGGATGGTATTCATTGGATTACATTCATGGTGTTCAGAGTAGAGATGCAATGGATACTAAGCTTGGTGCACCATTCTTCTCTGTCTTTGCTTAATCTATCAATCAAAGGTCTTTAGAAGGAAACTTCTAAGGGCTTTTTTAGTGTTGATTTTTGATAGTTATGTTGTTATTTACCTATTTTCATAATATTATATACAGGATTGAAATCTTATATTTATAGGTTTTTACGTTATTATTTTGGATTGTGTTAGTACTATTAGCATAGAAATTACTTAAATTTTTATCATTTTTGTAGTTTTTTAGAGAATTATCACTTTTCCTCTATTCGTAAGATATTTTCTATGGTGAAATGGGTGACGTATTAAAAAGTGTCAAAGGAAAGTTAAATGCGAACAAAAGATTTTATCTACTATGCCAGTGCAGCTGT
>OLOY01001053.1_pt1 | contig 12615 bp, 9 predicted proteins | sample 1672771 | NCBI WGS metagenome assembly OLOY01 (sample SAMEA3136722, study PRJEB25190) | human gut metagenome
TCAGGTGGGTCAGAATTAAACGTAAAAGTGGGTCAATTTTACTTGACAATCAACAGGTATCAGCAAGGCTGTGGATATGGGGAATTTTTACCGGGTACCTGCAGATAACCGTGGCCTGAACTATGACAAATATTTCAAAGAGGGTGACGAGAAGCGTAATATTCTGACAGAATTTAACTCCAATAACACCCGCCGCCTGAACCTGGAGGAAACCAAGGCAAAGATTGCATCTCTGTCTTATATTCAGGAAGAACTGGCAAAAATGAATAGTAAATAATGTGAGGGCTGTGTAATGGGTAAATATGAAAATGTGAAATGGAAAGAGAATGGTAAGTTGAAGCTTCTGATCATTGTGGGAACCAGACCGGAGATCATCCGTCTGGCGGCAGTGATCAATAAAACCCGGAAATATTTTGATGTGATCCTGGCGCATACTGGACAGAATTATGATTATAATCTGAACGGTGTATTTTTTAAGGACCTGAAGCTGGAGAATCCGGAGGTTTATCTTAATGCTGTAGGTGAGGATCTGGGTGAAACCTGTGGAAATATTATTGCACAGAGTTATAAACTGATGGCAGAAATTAAGCCAGATGCAGTGCTTGTTCTGGGAGATACCAACTCCTGTTTATCGGTTATTGGTGCCAAGCGTCTGCATATCCCGATTTTCCATATGGAGGCAGGTAACCGCTGTAAGGATGAGTGTCTGCCGGAGGAAACCAACCGCCGTATTGTAGATATTATTTCAGATGTAAATATGGCTTATTCTGAGCATGCCCGCCGTTATCTGGCGGATTGCGGACTTCCCAAAGAGCGTACCTATGTGACAGGTTCTCCTATGGCAGAGGTTCTGCACAACAATCTGGCTGAAATTGAGAATTCTGATATCCACAACCGACTTGGGCTGGAGAAAGGGAGGTATATTCTTCTTTCTGCGCACAGGGAAGAGAATATTGATACGGAGAAAAATTTCCTTAGTTTGTTCAGTGCCATTAACAAGATGGCTGAGAATTATGATATGCCGATTCTGTATTCCTGCCATCCCCGTTCCCGCAAGAGAATCGAGGCAACTGGCTTCAAATTGGATGCCAGAGTGATCCAGCATGAACCATTAGGCTTTCATGATTATAATTGTCTGCAGATGAATGCCTTTGCAGTAGTTTCTGATTCAGGAACTCTTCCGGAAGAGAGCAGCTTTTTTACTTCTGTGGGACATCCGTTTCCTGCTGTCTGTATCCGTACTTCTACAGAACGTCCAGAGGCACTGGACAAGGCTTGCTTTATTTTATCCGGAATTGATGAGAAGGGGCTTCTGCAGTCTGTAGATACAGCAGTTGAGATGAACCGGGCCGGTGATTACGGTATTCCGGTACCGGATTATATTGAGGAAAATGTAAGCTCAAAAGTTGTGAAAATCATTCAGAGCTATACAGGTGTAGTCAACAAAATGGTCTGGAGAAAAGAGTCTGAGTAAGACTGACAGAAAGGGTTGGAAATAATGAATATACTGGTGACAGGCGCAAAGGGCATGGTAGGGACAGCTCTTGTCAATAATTTAAAGAATATCAGGGACAACAAGAACAGGGCAAGACAGGGCATTTCTATTGGGGAAATTTATGAATATGATCTGGATTCTTCAGCAAAAGAGCTGGATGAGTATTGTAAGTCTGCGGATTTTGTGTTCAATCTGGCAGGGGTCAACCGTCCTGAGAATCCGGAGGATTTCATGAAGGGAACTTTCGGTTTTGCTTCCCAGCTTCTGGATACTTTAAAAAAATATAACAATAAGGCTCCCATCATGTTGTCTTCCTCTATTCAGGCAACTTTGGCAGGGCGGTTTGGCAATTCGGAATATGGACGTTCCAAGAAAGCAGGAGAGGAGCTGTTTTTTCAGTACGGGCAGAAAACAGGGGCGAAGGTTGCTGTTTACCGTTTTCCCAATCTGATGGGACATTCCAGACCGAAGTATAATTCTGCTGTATCTACCTTCTGCTGGGCAGTGGCTAATGATGAACCTTTTACTGTGAATGACAGGTCTACTGAACTGGAGCTGTTGTATATTGATGATCTGGTGGAAGGAATGTTTGATCTGCTGGAAGGAAAAGAGCAGCACTGTGAATTTGACGGTGTGGAGACTGTTCTGAAAGAAGACGGGAAGTATTGCTGTGTGCCGGTGACCCACAAGGTAACATTAGGTGAGATTGTGAATCTGCTGGAGCAGTTTAAGCAGCAACCGGTAAACTTGATGATGCCGAAAATGCCGGTTGGTTCTTTTGCAAAGAAGCTTTTTTCCCTGTATCTTTCCTATCTTCCTACAGACAAGTTTAAATATGCCATGAAAATGAACTGTGATGACAGAGGTTCTTTTACTGAGCTGGTGCATACTCAGGATTGCGGCCAGGTTTCCATTAATATCAGTAAACCGGGAATCACCAAGGGCCAGCACTGGCATAATTCCAAGTGGGAACAGTTTATTGTAGTGCATGGACATGGCCTGATCCAGGAGAGGAATATCAATACCGGAGAGACTGTCGAATTTGAGGTAAGTGGAGATAAGATCGAAGCTATCTACATGATTCCCGGATGGACTCATAATATTATTAATTTGTCCCATACCGAAGATCTGGTTACGGTTATGACCTGCAATGAAATCTTTGATCCGGAACGACCGGATACCTTCTTTGAGATAGTATAGGAACAAATGAGCAAGTAAATCGCATTGCAGTAATTCATAGTGCAGTAATTCGTACCACAGAATTTCAAGGGATTTCATGATTTGGTTTTCTAAAATTACACAGCAAGAAGACTGGCATAGAGGTGAGGGAATTCTTGCTACGATTGTTAAAATGTAACGAACAATATATACGATTCGCTATTAACGATCCGATTTATATGATAGACGCATACCGACAAGAAAGCACATTATGTTACAAACTTCTTAAAAATAAAAGTTTTTAGTATCAATTCTATAAACTTGATTTTTTTAGAGGTTTATGTTATATTTTTAAGCGAAAGGCGGTGTTTCCTTTATGCAAAAAACAATATTACGAAAACGTGATCTCTATCTGAATCGGATTATTGCATTTCAAGATACAGAAATGATTAAAGTCATGACTGGTATCCGACGTTGCGGAAAGTCTAGCTTAATGAAGCTGATGGCAGAGCATTTGCGGGATACTGGAGTGACCGATGACCAGATTATTGAAATGAACTTTGAGTCTATGGGCATTCCGGATATGGATGCAAGAGGATTCTATGAATACGTCAAAGCACGCATTTGCCCTAATAAACGGACATACCTCTTCTTTGATGAGGTACAGAAAGTGCATGGTTGGGAAAATGCAGTAAACTCTTTCCGAGTAGATTTCGATTGCGATATATATATCACAGGATCCAATGCTTATCTGCTTTCTTCTGAACTTTCCACTTATCTATCTGGACGATATGTGGAAATTAAAGTCTTGCCACTATCTTTTAGAGAATTTCTGGACTTTCATGGCTATATCCTGACGGAACGGAAGTCACCTGCAGGTGGTTTCAGAAAGCGGATTACAGATGCAGAGGGAGAAACATATGATGTAAAAGAACTTTTTGATGCTTACGCCAGATTTGGTGGTATGCCTATGCTTGCTGATGTAGGATTAGAAATTGACCGGGTGACAGTTGCGTTAGACGGTGTTTATTCTGCTACTGTTATCAATGACATTCTGGAACGGGAAAAGCGCAAGGGACAGCGAAATATTACTGACCCGGTGCTTCTGAAAAAAATCATCTTGTTTTTGGCGGACAATATTGGCAATAACACTTCTGCCACCTCTATTGGAAACACCTTAGTCAATGAGGGACTTTTGGAAAATGGAACCCGAAAAACAAAGCCTGCCGTACAGACGATTCAGGCGTATATCGAAGCTTTGACAGAAGCCTATATTTTCTATGAAATCAAACGATTTGATATAAAGGGCAAGGAGTATCTGCGCACCCTGGGCAAATACTATATTGTTGATATTGGGTTGCGAAATTATCTGTTGGGCTATCGTGATGGTGACAGCGGACATATTTTGGAGAATATCATCTACTTTGAACTGTTACGCCGTGGTTATGATGTTTCTATTGGAAAAATCGACAATCAGGAAGTCGATTTTATTGCTACGAAAGTAGACGAGAAAAAATATATCCAGGTTACCGAATCAATGAATGCCCCGGAAACGAGAGAGCGAGAGCTTGCACCGCTGCGTAAGATTCGTGATAGCTATGAAAAGATAGTGATTGCCTTGGAATGCAATCTTACTCAAACACAAGACGGAATCAAAATCATTAGAGCACTTGACTTTCTTTTGGAATAACAGGCGGCTCTATCACACATAATCTTCTTTTGTCATACAAATTATATCTGTATAGAAAACAGCAAACGGAAAGAGATATTATTCTGGTTGGAGCAAAATTAGAAAAGTGAAAGTGAAATAAGATTTTTCCCTGTCAGCCGGTATATGACAATCATACCGACTTGGCAGGGATTTTTGTACGGAAATAAATATGTAAATTCTTTTGACTTTTTTGACAGCGGTCGATAAGGCCGCTGTTTTCTACTGTTTGCAGAAATTAAAACCATTTTGCATTTTAAAGGTTTATTTATGGTATGCGTTATTTACGAAGATTGCTATAGTTTGTTCACTCCTGTTTTACATTGAAGGCTTTCATTCCCGGATATACTGCGCTTGCACCGAGTTCTTCTTCGATGCGGAGAAGCTGATTGTATTTTGCAACACGTTCAGATCTGCTTGGAGCGCCGGTCTTAATCTGGCAGGTATTCAGTGCTACTGCAAGATCTGCAATTGTTGTATCTGCTGTCTCGCCGGAACGATGAGAAGAAATTGCGGTGTAGCCTGCTTTGTGGGCCATCTTGATTGCTTCCAGTGTTTCGGATACGGAACCGATCTGGTTTAATTTGATCAGGATCGCATTACCTGCACCAAGGCTGATACCTTTTGCAAGCCTTTCTGTATTTGTAACAAACAGGTCGTCACCGACAAGCTGTACTTTGTCACCCAGTCTGGCTGTAAGTTTCTGCCATCCTTCCCAGTCTTCTTCATCCAGACCGTCTTCGATGGAGATGATTGGATATTTCTCACATAATTTAGCCCAGTGTTCGATGAGTTCCTCAGATGTATATTCTGTGCCGGCTTTTGGAAGTTTGTAGTAGCCTTTTCCCTTTTCACTTTTCCATTCGGAGGAAGCAGCATCCATGGCAATTCGGAAGTCTTTGCCTGGTTCATATCCAGCTTTCTTCACTGCCTCGAGGATTGTCTCGATTGCTTCTTCATCGGATTTCAGTGCAGGTGCGAAACCACCTTCGTCACCTACTGATGTGGCAAGTCCGCGCTCTTTCAAAATAGAAGCAAGTGCGTGGAATACTTCTGCACACCATCTTAAGCATTCTTTGAAGGAAGGTGCTCCAACTGGCATGATCATGAATTCCTGCACATCCAGACCGGATGATAATGCATGGCATCCGCCGTTTACAATGTTCATCATTGGTACAGGGAGACGGTTTCCAGATACTCCGCCAAGGAAACGATACAGCGGAATTTCAAGAGAAGCTGCCGCTGCTCTGCAGCATGCGATAGATACTGCAAGGATTGCATTTGCTCCAAGTTTGGATTTGTCTTTTGTTCCGTCTGCTGCAATCATAGCTGCATCTACTGCATAGATATCGCCTGCATCAAGACCTTCGATTGCTTCGTTGATTGTTGTGTTGATGTTCTCTACTGCTTTCTGTACGCCTTTTCCAAGATAGCGAGCTTTATCTCCATCTCTCAGTTCCAGAGCTTCGAATTCTCCTGTGGAAGCACCGCTTGGAGCTGTTCCTCTTGCAACAGTGCCGTCCATCAGATATACTTCTGCTTCTACTGTTGGGTTTCCTCTGGAATCCAGAATTTCTCTTCCAATTACTTTCTCAATTTCTAAGTACATGATAAATCCCCTTTCTGGTTTTGCATTTGAACTCCTGGTACACCCAACAGGGATGTACCGGGGGATCATATGATCCATTGTTCCGAAGGTTTCAGCAGGTCTTCGGATGGAGTTCAAATGATTAATTCACGCTAGAGTTTATGATATCTAACTCTTGTGGTTAGTATATTCTAACTTCTACTGAAATGCAAGAGGGTAATTGGGGAGATATTGAGAAAGTATTTCAGAAAACACATGTATATTTATGGCTTATGTACCATAATATTGCGAATATCTGCTTGACCAGTGAACTCTTCAATTTTGGACTACACGGGTGAAAAAATTTCTTTTCGAATGTTGTCCAATATAGTATAATAATTTCCACAAACTTTTGAGGAGAAATTGGTATGAAGAAAAAACTATTGGCGTATTTTGAGTTTGCATCCACCAGTGTTTTATCTGGTTCTGTCATCATAAGCTATGGACAGGATGATGTAAAAAAGAAAATAAAAGGTTAACCGAATCAAGCAAGTCATAGATATAGAGACATTCGATTTAGGTGAAAAAAACTGGAAGTTCACATGATAATTTGATAAATTTTGACAGAACAAAATTCGACGAGCGTGCATATATTAAACATGAAATAAGCACGCTCATTTGATTTTGCTTGACTATCGTGCTTATTTCGATTACAATATAAGCACGGAAGGATGGTGATTCTATGGATGAGATGACAAGATTAATTCAATATCATGATTACCTTACGCCGAGAATTGCGGAAAAATCTGGAATTTCAAAATTTAAGTTTTACAAATATGTTCGAGAATACGGATTGGAGCCGGTCAGCCGTGGTATGTATTCTGCGAAATCAGATTGGGTTGATGAGTTATATGTGCTTCACAAAAGATGCCCGAATGCTGTTTTTTCACATGATGAAGCTTTTTATTATTATGGTCTGACAGACAGAGAACCGTTTGTCCACACATTTACCATATACAGCGGCTATAATGCGCATCGACTTACAGCGGATGGAAGTTGTAAAGTATATACGGTAAAAAAGGAATTACTGGATGTCGGAAAGATCATTGTGAAAGACAATGACGGAAATATGATTCCAATGTATGATCTGGAACGGACGATTTGTGACCTGATAAGAAGCAGGAGCAGTATTGAAGCACAGGATTTCAACTCTGTTCTGAAGACATATGTTTCCAGAAAAGATAAAGATCTGAACCGACTTATGGAATATGCAAAGCTGTTCCGGGTCGACAATGTGATTCGCAGATATATGGGGGTATTATTGTAAAATGCAGCTGACACCAGAACAGGTTAAGGGAAGAATTAAGAACGTAGCAAAGGAAAACAAAGCAGATGCCAGAACGCTCATGCGAATCTACATGATGGAACGTTTCCTTGAGAGAGTTGCCAGTTCTCAGTATAAAAATAATTTCATCATTAAAGGTGGAATGCTTGTGACCGCAATGGTAGGTGTGGCACTCCGATCCACAATGGACATTGATACGAGCATCCAAAATCAGAATCTGTCGATAGAAGATGCCAAACGGATTGTGGATGATATCAAGGATATCCATCTTGGGGATGGAGTGACCTTTGAAGTAAGAGAAGTGTCTAACATCATGGATGAAATGGAATATCCGGGTATCCGGTTTACAATGAATGCCGTGATGGGAAAACTTGTGACACCTATGAAGATTGATATTTCTACAGGAGATGTTATTACACCAAGAGCCATCGAGTATAAATATAAATTGCTCTTGGATGACCGTTCCATCAGCCTTTGGTCGTATAATTTGGAAACAATTCTGGCAGAAAAACTTCAGACAGTCCTTGCAAGAGGGCTTTTGAATACCAGAATGAGAGATTTCTACGATATCAATACACTGCTTTCTATTTACGAGCAAGACATCGATGCTGATATACTGAAAAAGGCATTTGATGCAACCTGTAAGAAAAGAAACACCGAAAATCTGAAAGAGGAAGCACCCAAAATTATAGCTTCCGTCAGTGATGACGTGCAGTTACATACACTTTGGAAATCTTATCAGAAGAAATATCCGTATGCAACTGATATCAGCTATGAGGATATAGTAGAAAGTACACAGCTCCTGTGGAGCAAAATTCAATAATTGGCAGTAACCCCGTTGGAGTAATCTGACGGGGTATTTTGTAAGTGCCTCAAAACAAGGCGGGACACACATGGGTTAGACTTTATAAAGTGCCGACCCTATGACAAGAAAACAAAAGTACATGAATGCATGATCGAGAGGTAGCAGAATAAAAATGAGTCAAATCCAGAATTATAAAAATAATCTTTTAAATTTAATAAAAGTAGTCAATTCACAGAGTGAACGATATGACAGGATTGAATCAATATCTGTTTTGAAGATTAATGAGCAATTGGGAGAATGGCTTGATCTTATAAAAAAATTAAGAAACTGGCCGACCAATTATAAATATTATAGCATGGATTTACTATCTGATTTTGCTGAAAGATATCAAAAAAAGGATCAAAGTGGAAAAACAATCACAGTTCAGACTTTATTTGAACAGGGGTGGTTGTTGCGGCATAAGGATACCTGGTCATTTACGGTTTATGAAGGGAAATTTGACCAGATAAAGTTTAAGGATCTGGGAAGTGATAATTCTGAAATCTTATTTCTTAAGAAATTGAAAAATAGTCTGAAAGCTGGAAATAAAGAAAATTTTTCAGAAACAGATAGAAAGAAAATAAGCAAAAATGGGGCAATGATATTTGCTGTATGGTGGGATTCTATTTGTCAAAAAGGAAACGAAGAAGAAAAGAAAGTATGGTTTTACTGGTGGGATGTATTGAATATATATGGTGTGTATCAATATACGACACATAAAAAAGAACTGTATTGCAGTTGCATGGAGTACATAGATGCAATTGGGGATTCTACATGGTCACAATATCATAAAATAATTTATCATAAATTCGTTCTTGAAAATTGGCAGCTGAGAAACAAAATATATACAATGGAAAGTTTTGAGTTTCCTGAACGTCCTCTGAAAAATGTACTATATTTTAACAGGAGAGGGGACATGTTCCATTCTTTATATGATATTTGGAAACTAGAACAAAGATGTTTTATGTTATGCAGACGAGCATATGCAGATATGGATAAAGAGGAAAGGAAAAAATGCTGCGAATATATGCGAATTCCCTGTTTGCATTTTATGGTTGATGATTTGGCTGCGTATCCAATGGTGCTGACAGATTGTATGGAAGATCCTCAGCTGTTTGCAAGTATATCTGTGGGGTTATGGCTGAAGCTTGATAACATTGAAAGAAAAGAGCCACGGTTAAAGAAAGTTCTTCTGGAGAGGGTAAATGAAAATATCTTTTTTATTTTAAAAAATGGTATTTTGCGACAACAAACAGAAGATTGGAAAACGGCATTGAAAGATATGCTATGGTATATGCTTACAGAGAGTGCTGACTATAGCAGGACTGTGAGTGGACAACAACGAGCTGTGAGTGAACTGTATAGCAATTGGAAACAGTGGTATTCTGGAGAAAAAGAAGTTCAAAAGAGGTGCAATAAATATATTTTAGATTATCTAAGAAATAGTTATGATGATAGTTCAAATGGTGTAGATAAAATGCGTATAGGAGCAGGATATCTGATTTGGACAGATATGTATGGCGGTGAAAATGCAGGAGAAAAGCTACTGGAATTTTACAAAAAATATATTCTGGATTGTATGGGAAATAAGGTACTTGTTTCGACTATAAGTTGGGGATTTTTTGAGGAAAACTGGCACTGGAGAATGCTGGAGTATGTTGCAGATAGCGGATCGGAGGCAATTAAAGCGTTTAGTGAAATTTTATCTCCTGAGAAATATGTGTCTGAAGTCTACAGAATGAAAGGAAAGTCTCCTTTACTATTTGTGGGAAAGGCGGGCTTAATACATTTGTATCTTCTCGCAGAGTTTATTCAGAAAAAGGATGAATTGTTGAGTAAAAAGAATCAACGGGAATTGGAAGAAAGGTTTATAGATTGCTTTATTGGGTATCAGATTTCAGACTGTGATCCCTTTGAGGTTGAACATATAAGAATTTTGAATGCAGAAATATTGCTGACAAAATATATGGATGCCATATGCTTGGTAAGCGAAGATAATGAAACGCGTTTTATAAAATTTTTGCAAACCCAATCTCCGGAAAAGATAATTTTTTACATTAAAAATATAAAGAAAATAACTTTGTATGAGCAACTGATAAAGATTTTAAAAGAAAAACTAGACGAGGATTTTACAGAAGATATTTTATTCATACCATCTATGCAGAAATTGATAGATACAATGCTAAGCTTGTGCTATACAGATGAGAAATTTAAAACAATTTTTGCAAAAAAAATTGTTGAGTTATATGAACAGCTTAAAACAAGTATGAATAAAAGAAATAGGGCTTTTGTAAAGCAGTATAAAGATTGGATGAAAGCAACGGAAATTCAACTGTTGTTTATTCGTGATAATATATCAGCAGTTTTAGAACTTCCAGATGAAACTGTAAATTTATTTTATAAGGCACTTATATATCTGGAAAGGGAAGCTGTAGATGAGATAAAAAGAGCTGAAAAAATATATTCAATTCTCTTGAAGAGTAATCCAGGTAATTATGCTGTTAATGCAAATTTGTTTATTTCAGAAGTTAGAGTATGTGTTCAATCTTCTGGCAAGGAGCGCAAAAAGTATTACATTCTTGCGAAAGAAAGTCTTTTGGAAATTAAACAGCGGTTTAATTTGGAGAAGATTGATTCATTGTTGATATATGCAAATGCATTGTATCTTTTTGAAGAAATGAGAGAATATGGAGAATTATGGAAAATCTGCGAGGAAATGCCATACAAATTTTGGATGGATATTTCTTGTGCGCGCTATATTATTTCTGCATATATTCAAAGTAACAGTTTTGATAAAGCCTATAAATTAGTAAATTCTTTACAAAGTTATTATGGTATGACAGATGAGCTTAAAAAGTTGAAACGTCAGATCGAAGATAAAAAAATACCAGAAATGAAGGAACCTGCCGGTGTCCAGTATGAAAGTGATAATGTTATGGCTATAATAGAAGCGGTAAAAAATGCTCACTGCCTGACTGTGATTGATACTGCTAAGTTATACTTTCGTGGAAAACAGGTGAAAAATCTGGTGAAGTCTCATTTGCTGTGCCTGATGCTGGAGACAACGTCTTTGGTATCACAATATTGTGATTATTTAAGAGTAAACGGAAAAGCAGCATCAGAAGATAGTTATAATAAAATGATTATGATCTTGTTTAATCAAAAATATGAGGAACTTTATGATTATAGAATGAGGGATCAGACTCAGGAGGGTACTGCTACAGATCAATTGCAGAATGAAAGACAAAGTGTTGGACATGTAGATCTTTGGATTAATCATAATTCAGCATCTATGAGCGTTGTTGAGGGAATTAAGATTACATCAATCAATAGAGCAAACTTGATAAAGCATATAGGCAAAATTTTCGGCTATAGCTATATTCAGGCACCAGCCCATTTCCTGGTAATTTATGCGGATGTTAATGATATTGATAAGACTTGGAAGCGGTATAATGCGTTTTTAAAAGAGTTAAAAGATTCATCTGAACTTTATTGGAAAATCAGCAAATTAATACCAAGAGAGGAGATTGAGGTAATTCAGAATAACATAAGGATGGAAAAATATGTTTGCATGACAGAACATCATTATGGAGACAGATATGTTAATATTTACCATATTATGATAGACATAAAAAAGTATCCAGAAAAACTTCAAGCAAAAACAGTTCGAAATAAAAGATAATTGGAACCAAGAATACACGAGTCCCATACTGAAGATCTGGTTACGGTTATGACCTGCAATGAAATCTTTGATCTGAAACGACCGGATACGTTTTTTGAAAAAGCATGACACTGAACAACTTTGATGAGTTTTCTATGCTGAGTGCGGGCAGTCTTGCACCCTATGTCGGTTTTACTGAAGAGGAAGTGCAGAAACTGGCAGAAGAATATCATCAGGATTTTGATGAGGTAAAGCGTTGGTATGATGGATATCTGCTGAATGGTCATCAGGTTTATAATCCTCGAGCAGTTGTTGGCGTGATGCTTCGGGGAGAATTCAAGAGCTATTGGTCAGAAACAGCTTCGTATGACGTGATTGTTCCGCTGATTAACATGAATTATGGTGGTTTGAAAACAGCTATTATTGAAATGATCTCTGGTGCAGAGGTTAAAGTAAACACAGCAACCTTTAAGAACGATACGGTAAGCATCAAAAGTAAGGATGATGTGTTAACATACATGATTCACCTGGGTTATTTTGGATATAACCCCAAATTAAAGACTGCCTTTGTGCCGAATGAAGAGATTCGACAAGAACTTACAGCTGCTGTTGAAAGTAAGCAGTGGAATGAGATGCTGGAATTCCAGAAAAATTCGGAACATTTACTTGATGCTACGTTGGACATGGATGGAGTAGAAGTTGCTGCACAGATTGAAAAAATCCACAACGAGTATGCGTCTTCCATTCAATATAACAATGAGAATTCACTGAGCAGTGTTTTGGCAATTGCATATTTAAGTGCAATGCAGTACTATTTTAAACCTGTCCGGGAACTGC
>OLOY01001057.1_pt1 | contig 12558 bp, 7 predicted proteins | sample 1672771 | NCBI WGS metagenome assembly OLOY01 (sample SAMEA3136722, study PRJEB25190) | human gut metagenome
TATGACCCTCTGCTTGTAAGGCAGATGCTCTCCCAGCTGAGCTATGATCCCATATATTTTGTCGTTTCTCTCGAACCGACTTCGTTAGTATATCATTGGTTTTTTGGAAAGTCAACTGCTTTTTTGATTTTTTTCAAATTTTTTCTACAATTTCTTCTATAACCGGAATAAATCAAAATCGCTGTGCGTTAATCTGATTCAAAAAAAGCCCCACAAACACAAGGCCTGCGGGGCATTTTTGAAAATATTATACGATTCCCTGAGCTGTCATAGCATCTACAACTTTTTCAAATCCTGCAATGTTAGCTCCGGCAACATAGTTACCTTCCATTCCGTAACGTTTTGCAGCATCATCCATGTTGTGGCAGATGTTTACCATGATGTTTTTCAGTTTTGCATCTACTTCATCAAATGTCCAGCTAAGTCTCTCGCTGTTCTGTGACATCTCAAGTGCAGATGTAGCAACACCACCGGCATTTGCAGCCTTACCAGGTGCAAAGATCACACCATTCTCCTGCAGATACTGTGTTGCTTCTAATGTAGTAGGCATGTTCGCACCTTCGCATACAGCTACGCATCCGTTAGCAACTAACTGTTTTGCATCTTCAAGGTGAAGTTCGTTCTGTGTAGCACATGGAAGAGCAAGGTCAACCTTAACAGACCATACACCGCGTCCTTCATGATATTCTGAATTAGGACGGTAGTTCTTGTACTCTGTCAGTCTTGCACGTTTTACTTCCTTGATTTCTTTTAATGCTGCAACGTCGATTCCGTCCGGATCATATACCCATCCTGTAGAATCACTTGCTGTTACAACTTTCGCTCCAAGCTGCTGAGCTTTCTGGATTGCATAGATTGCAACGTTACCAGCTCCGGAAACTGCAACTGTCATTCCTTTGATGTCTTTTCCGTTGATCTTTAATAATTCTTCTGTAAAGTAGAGAAGTCCATATCCTGTAGCTTCTGTTCTTGCTAAAGATCCGCCGTAGCTTAATCCTTTTCCTGTCAGAACACCTTCATACAGGCCTCTGATTCTCTTGTACTGACCGAACATGTAACCAATCTCTCTTGCACCTGTTCCGATGTCTCCTGCAGGAACATCTGTGTCAGCTCCGATATATTTGCAAAGTTCTGTCATAAAGCTCTGGCAAAATGCCATTACTTCTCTGTCTGATTTCCCCTTAGGATCGAAGTCAGAACCACCTTTACCTCCGCCGATTGGAAGTCCTGTCAGTGAGTTCTTGAAGATCTGCTCAAATCCAAGGAATTTGATGATACCAAGGTTTACAGATGGGTGCAGACGTAATCCTCCTTTGTATGGTCCGATTGCGCTGTTAAACTGTACACGGTATCCTGTATTAACCTGAACCTGTCCTTTATCGTCTACCCATGGAACACGGAATTTGATCTGTCTTTCAGGTTCAACAAGTCTTTCAAGAAGAGCGTCTTTTCTGAATTTCTCCTCGTTAGCCTCTACAACAACTCTTAATGACTCTAATACCTCTTTTACTGCCTGGTGGAATTCTGGCTCTGCAGGATTCTTAGCTACTACTTTCTCCAGTACTTCATCAACATATGACATAGCTTTCTACCTCCTAAAATAATATACGTATCCTTTTCAAAAACGTCCCTGTCCAACAATTTGTCCAAATACTGCGATCCAGCCGCCGGCTGTTTTTTCTACACGCTTTGGAATAAAAAAAGCAGATGACTTACGCCATCTGTTTTTCCCTGACGCCTTTGTCCTTTACTATTGTAAAGCAAACAAGTGTATCTGGCAAGATATTTTTTACAGTTTTTATTATTTTTTGCAACTTTTTACAAAACCCTTGCAGATTTTGCAAGGGTTTTGTGCTTTTTCTCATGTTTTATTCATTTTTATGAAACAGATTGCGCTCTAAATTGCATTTATTATAATACAAGGATGTCAATTTTCATCTCATCACCGGAAGTCTCAGACACCTGAACATTCATTATTTGAAGTATTTTACTCCTGATTCGAAGATCTTCATATCCTGTTCTCCGTAAATGTTCATTGCCACACTTCTGTTTCTTCTTTCTGAATGCGCCATCTTACCAAGTACACGTCCGTCCGGGCTTGTAATACCTTCGATCGCACAGTAAGAACCGTTGACATTCCATTCTTCGTTCATTGTGATATTTCCTTCCGGATCACAGTACTGTGTTGCAACCTGGCCATTTGCGAATAACTTGTCCAGCCATTCTTTATTTGCAACAAATCTTCCTTCACCATGAGATGCAGGGTTGGTGTATACTCCGCCAAGTTCTGCTTCTCTGAGCCATGGAGATTTGTTCGTTACTACTTTTGTATAGACCATCTTGGAGATATGGCGGCCGATCGTGTTGTATGTAAGTGTCGGTGAATCCGGCTGCTGTCCTGTAATCTCTCCGCTTGGTACCAGACCAAGCTTGATCAGAGCCTGGAATCCGTTGCAGATACCAAGTGCCAGTCCGTCACGCTCATTCAATAATTTTTCTACCGCTTCTTTCATCTTCGCATTCTTAAATGCTGTTGCGAAGAATTTTGCTGATCCGTCCGGTTCGTCACCTGCACTGAATCCACCCGGGAACATGATGATCTGTGACTGTTCGATCGCTTTTTCAAATACTTCTACAGAATCAACGATATCAGATGCACTCATATTTCTGAATACTTTTGTGATCACCTTTGCTCCTGCTCTTTCGAATGCTTTCGCACTGTCATATTCACAGTTTGTTCCAGGCATTACCGGGATAAATACGGTCGGCTGAGCGATCTTGTGGTCACAAATATAAATATCAAATGTATCATATAATCCTGTCTCCACCTTCGCATCCTGTCCTTCCGCTCCGGAATTGGTCGGGAATACCTTTTCCAGCGTCTCTTCCCATGCAGATACTGCCTCTTCTAATGCGATCTTCACATCTTTATATTCGATTGCCGCATTATCTGTCACTTCACCGATCACGGTATAGGTAATGCCAAGTTCAGACACCTTATCTGCTGGTACTTCTGCAATGATATCTCCGAATGCCGGTGCAAATAAATCTCTTGCATCTACATTATGCTCAATCTTCACACCCATGCCGTTACCGAAAGCCATCTTGCTGACTGCTGACGCGATACCATGTCTGTCTAATGCATAAGCTGCTACGATCTTGCCGCTGTGGATATCTTCGGTAAACTTACCATACTGATCCATAACCTTTCCGTATACAGGAATATCGTAATTATCCGTCTCAATGCGAAGCCATACAAGTTTATCTCCGGCTTTCTTAAGTTCCGGTGAAATAATGTCTTTCTCTTTTGCAATGTCTACTGCGAAAGATACCAGTGTCGGCGGTACATCAATGTCTTCAAACGTTCCTGACATACTGTCTTTTCCACCAATAGAAGGAAGTCCGTATCCAAGCTGTGCACTGTAAGCACCAAGAAGTGCCGCAAACGGCTGGCTCCATCTGTGTGGATCTTCTGTCATACGACGGAAGTATTCCTGGAATGTGAAACGGATCTTGCTGTAGTCACCGCCTGCTGCTACGATCTTAGCGATAGATTCTGTCACTGCATAGATTGCTCCGTGATATGGACTCCATGTTGACAGATACGGATCGAATCCGTAACTCATCATACTTACAGTATCGCAGTCTCCTGTTAATACCGGAAGTTTTGCCACCATTGCCTGTGTCTCTGTCTTCTGATATTTTCCACCATGCGGCATGAATACAGAAGCTGCTCCGATCGATCCGTCGAACATCTCTACCAGACCTTTCTGTGAGCATACATTCAGGTCTTTTAACATGTCAAGCCATTTTTCTCTTACATCTTTCACATCTTCTCTTACAAGGATACTGTCTTTTCTGTTCGGAATGTCAACTGCTACCGTTGTCTCCTGGTGTGCTCCGTTGGTGTCAAGGAATGCACGTGAAAGATTTACAATCTCTTTTCCTCTCCATGAAAGTACCAGTCTTGGATCTTCTGTTACAACTGCTACTTTTGTTGCCTCCAGGTTCTCTTCGGATGCATATTTCATGAATTCATCTACATCTTTTGGATCTACAACAACTGCCATACGTTCCTGTGATTCAGAGATTGCGATCTCTGTTCCGTCAAGACCGGCATATTTCTTAGGTACTTTATCAAGATCGATCTGAAGTCCGTCTGCAAGTTCTCCGATAGCAACGGATACTCCGCCTGCACCGAAGTCGTTACATTTCTTGATCAGCTTGCTGACTTCTTCTCTTCTGAATAATCTCTGGATCTTTCTTTCTGTCGGTGCATTACCTTTCTGCACTTCTGCCCCGCATGTTTCGATGGACTCTTCTGTATGTACTTTGGAAGATCCTGTTGCTCCGCCGCAGCCGTCACGTCCGGTACGTCCGCCAAGAAGAATGATGATATCTCCAGGATCCGATGTCTCTCTGATAACCGCACGTCTCGGTGCTGCTCCAAGCACTGCTCCGATCTCCATACGTTTTGCAACATAATTCGGATGATAGATTTCTTTTACCGCTCCGGTTGCCAGGCCGATCTGGTTACCATATGAACTATATCCATGGGCTGCTTCTCTGACCAGTTTCTTCTGTGGAAGCTTTCCTTTTAATGTATCCTTTACAGATACGGTAGGATCAGCGGCTCCTGTCACGCGCATTGCCTGATATACATAAGTACGTCCTGACAATGGGTCACGGATAGCTCCTCCAAGGCAGGTAGCAGCACCACCAAATGGCTCAATCTCTGTCGGATGGTTATGTGTCTCGTTCTTAAAGTTTACAAGCCACTCTTCTTCCACTCCGTCTACCTCGATCGGAACAACGATACTGCATGCATTGATCTCATCGGATTCTTCCTGATCCTGTAATTTTCCTTCACGTTTTAATTTTCTCATTGCCATCAGTGCAAGATCCATCAGGCAGACAAATTTGTCTTCTCTTCCTTTGAAGATCTCGCTGTGATCAGCGATGTACTGTTTGTAAGTCTCTTCCATCGGCTCTCTGTAATCACCATCGCCGAATGAAACATCTGTAAGTTCTGTCGAGAATGTTGTATGACGGCAGTGATCTGACCAGTAGGTATCCAGAACGCGGATCTCTGTCATGGAAGGATCTCTGTCTTCTTCTGATTTAAAATAATTCTGGATATGCTGGAAGTCCTTGAATGTCATGGCAAGTCCGAGAGAATCATATAATTCTTTTAACTTGCTTTCTTCCATATCTTTGAATCCGTCAAAGATTTTTACATCTGCCGGCTCATCAAATACGGTAACTAATGTCTCCGGCTTTTCGCCCTGTGCTTCTCTGGAATCTACAGGGTTGATGCAGTGTTCTTTGATTGCTTCAAATTCTTCATCTGATAAGCTGCCTTCTCCTCCATGGATCACATAAGTTGTCGCGGTACGGATGACCGGCTGCTCGTCTTCTTTGATGAACTGAATACACTGAACAGCAGAATCCGCTCTCTGGTCAAACTGTCCCGGAAGAAATTCTACAGAAAAGATTCTGCTTCCTTCTTCTGCCGGAAATTCTTCTTTATATAATGTATCTACAGGTGGTTCAGAAAAGATGCCGTTACATGCTTTCTCAAATGTCTCATCCGATACGTTTTCCACATCGTAACGGATCAGTACACGGACGCTGTCTACGTCTTTGATTCCAAGATAGCTTCGGATCTCGGTCTTAAGTTCCTTTGCCTGTACATCAAATCCTGATTTTTTCTCCACGTACACTCTTTTTACATTGCTCATAAGTAATCCTCCACAAATGAATTTTTACACATTTTCTATTGTTAGTATAACACAACAATCATTATTTAATACAATTAATATATCTAAACACTTTTATAACTTATACTTATCAATCATCTTTTTTCTCTTCCTTTTTATAATTTCTTTTTCCCAAAAACAATACAATCCATATCAGAAGCAGCACTCCACCAAACACTTCACTGATGCGGATCACCATATCCGAAAAGAATCCTTCCGGCAGCATCCGTATCATATAATCCGTCTCCGGGTCGAATACCCACAGATTATTGGTAAAAAACAGCTTATGAAAAATCGTAAAACACGTTGTAAAATCTACACGGAATGCAATCCCCAGCAGTACGCCTATGACCAGCCAGGCACTCAGTGCGATCGAATATGTTCTGAAATACAGTCTCTTCCAGTCTTCTTCCCGTTTTCTCAGTACCGCCAGTATAACTGCTGCCACAGCCAGACAGATTACTCCGACTTTCATTCCTCCCAGGAACAGATTCCTGACATCACGCATATGCAGCCGATCTCTTTCATTAAAGAAATCCTGCTCTCTTCCTTCCACTGTCGTCACAACCGACAGCTCCTCCTCTTTCCCGATCAAATAATTCATCATATGTTCTGTCACATACATGACATGGTCTATGCTCATATCCAGATCTTCCGTCACTTCATAGCGTTGATATTCTTTTTTATAAAACCTATAATTACTGTCTCCATATACGGCCAGCCATATACTAAATATCAGTGCTGCCATCACTGCACACATCATGGCCGTAACAGATATGATCGTTGTTAGCTTCTTCAAGTCTTTTTCCTCCTGCTTTTCATTATTATAACACTTCTATTTATAAATACGGTTGTAATTTTCTTTCATTTCACTTATAATACAGTTAAGATTCATTAGGAGGACTTATCATGGATATTAACTATGAATTATATAAAGTATTTTACTATGTAGCTTCCACCTTAAGCTTTTCGGAAGCCTCCAAGCAATTGTTCATCTCACAGTCGGCTGTCAGCCAGTCCATCAAGGCACTGGAGAAGAAGCTGGATCAGACCTTATTCATCCGGAGTACCAAGAAAGTCCGTCTTACTACCGAAGGCGAGATCCTTCTGCGCCACATCGAACCGGCGATCAGCCTGATCAAGCGTGGCGAAAGCCAGCTCCTCGATGTCGGCGCACGCGGAGGACAGCTTCATATCGGAGCCAGTGACACGATCTGCCGGTATTTTCTGGTACCTTATCTGGAACGTTTCCATCGGGAATTTCCCGGAGCGCATATCAAAGTTACCAATGCGACATCCATTCGCTGTGTAGAGCTCCTTGAGACCGGACAGGTGGATCTGATCGTTGTCAATTCACCGAATGCTTATCTCGGGAATGTTCCGAATGTAAAAAAAATCAAAGATTTTCAGGATGTATTTATCGCAGACAAGGCATTTGAGGAATTAAAAGGAAAGAAGCTCTCTTTCAAAGAACTTCTGAACTATCCGATCCTTATGCTGGACAGAAAAAGTACGACCAGTGAATATCTACACAATCTGTTTCTTCAGAACCAGCTGGATCTGGTTCCGGAGATTGAACTCAGCAGTAACGATCTTCTCATTGATCTTGCCCGCATCGGACTTGGAATTGCATTTATTCCGGATTTCTGCCTTTCCCAGACCTCCGATTCGGATTCGCTTTTCATTGTCGAGACAAAAGAAGTCCTTCCGGAAAGGGAACTTGTCATCGCATATAACGAGAAAGTCCCGATATCCAAAGCCGCGCAGGAATTTTTATCTTATTTTTAATACATCTTTCGGATGCATGACGGAAAATACCATAGGAGCATATGTTCCTCATGGTATTTTTCTTTTTAATGCTGCTTATTTCATATCTGTCTGTTCTTCCGCCTTCCAGAATTTTGCAATCTTTTCTTCAATATTTTCACTGTTACAGATCTGGAAATCATTCCACTCCCTCGGGAACACCTCCTGACACTGTCTGTCCATAAACCGGTCATCCAACAGTGTGATCACACCTCTGTCCTGATCGGTCCGGATAACTCTTCCTGCGGACTGTAACACCTTATTCATCCCCGGATACAGGTAAGCATAATCGAATCCGTTCAGATTCTTCCGGTCGAAATAATACTTTAAAAGTTCCCGTTCCAGGCACACTTGCGGAAGTCCTGTCCCGATGATCATTGTCCCGATCAGTTTATCTTCCGTCAGATCAATTCCTTCCGAAAAGACACCACCCATCACACAGAAACCAATCAGGCTGTGTGCTCTTTCCTGTTCGAATTTTTTCAGGAATTCTTCCCGTTCCTGCTCCGTCATATATTGGGACTGTACTACAACTTCAATCTGTTCCTGTGGCAATTCCATGAATACTTCCCAGACTTTTTCCAGGAATCGATAAGACGGGAAAAACGCAATATAATTCCCTGTTCTTCCTTTTATCACATGCATCACGTATTCTGCATACTTCCGGTACATCTCCGGCCCTCGCCTGGTATACTTCGTGCTGACATCATTTCCCAGAAGCAATAATCTTTTGCCTGGTTCAAATGGAGATTCCGCATAGATTGCATAGTCTTCCTTTGTTGTAGATAACAGTTTTTTATAATAATTGATTGGAAGAAATGTTGCCGAAAATAATATCGTACTACTTGCTTTCCCCATATATTCCTGCAGACATCCTGCCGGATTGACACAAAACAGATGCAGGTAAAACTTTCCTTCTTCACTAAGTTCTGAATAGATCAGATAATTTTCATCCTGCCGGTCATGAATATATATGAAATTACGGATACCAAAGTAAAACTCCAGCACCTCTTTCCGTACCACTTCATCTTTACAGTCTTCTATAAACTCTTCCAGCTTCGTCATCAAAGACAGAAGTTTAATATACACATGTGACACACTGTTCAGTATCTGGCAGCCGTCACATTCTCTTTTCAATTCCAGAAGCTGCTTATTGCAGCTCTCCAACGCCGAGACAAGTTTCGGTTCCCCGTATTTTACCAGCTTTTTGATCTTCAGAAAATCCTCCTTGCAAATACTGCTGCTGTACATTGTCCTGCCGCGTTCTACCAAATTGTGTGCCTCATCGATCAGGAACAGGTATTCTCCTTTGACGCCGTCTCCGAAAAAGCGTTTCAGATGTGCATTTGGATCAAAAACATAATTATAATCACATATAACAGCGTCTACCCACTGCGATACATCCAGTGCCATTTCAAATGGACATACATTCCATTTTCTTGCCTGTTCTTCCAATACTTCCCGACTCATCTCGTCTGTCGATGTGAGCAGTTCATAAACGGCATCATTTACACGGTCAAAATGCCCTTTTGCATATGGACACACATCCGGATTACAGATGGTTTCTTCACAGAAACAGATTTTTTCTTTTGCCGTCAATGTAATGACCTTCATCTTCAGATCCTGTTCTCTCAGAATCGCGAATGCCTGACTTGCCACCGTTCTGGTAATCGTCCTGGCCGTCAGATAAAAAATCTTTTCTCCCAGTTCTTCCCCGACAGCTTTCACCGCCGGAAATACGGCCGCCATCGTCTTGCCGACTCCGGTAGGTGCCTGGATGAATAATTTCTTTTTTCTTAAAATGGTCCGATATACAGACTCAACCAGTTTCTTCTGTCCATCTCTGTATTCGAATGGGAATTCTACGGTTTTAGTGGAAGCATTTCTCTTTGCTCTCCATGTCATCTGGTATCTTGCCCATTTTTCATATTCAGATACCAGCTTTTCGAACCATTTCTTAAGTTCTGCCCGGGTATATGTCTCCCGGAATCTGCGGATCTCTTCGGTATCCAGATTACAATACGTCATCTGCACTCCGATCTCTTCCAGATTTTTTTGTTCTGCATAAATATATGCATAGCATTTTGCCTGTGCCAGATGCAAAAGCTGTGGCTCTTCCAGACGTTTCAGATCTTTAAATACACCTTTGATCTCGTCGACCACCACACGCTTCGGAAGTTCTATGATTCCGTCCGCTCTTCCTTCTACACTCAAGATAAATCCATCACACGGGATCTGATATCTTAACGGAACTTCTGCACGGTACTCTGCCCCCTGCTGTCTCTGGATTTTCCGGTGTATGCGGCTGCCCTGCTGCATGGCATCCTTATCTGCCCCTCCGGTCCGGTTGTCAATATCTCCATGTCTTAATATAAATTCCACCAGATTCCGCACCGAAATGCGGATACACGGCTGTTCCAGATTCATGATCTGCTTTCCCCCAATCGTTCTTCATACATCGATCGAATCGCTCCCGTCATCCCTGCGATCACATCGATCACCGTCATGATATCTCCGCTCCGATTCTTCTGGTAAGCGTGGTAGCTTCCCTGGATACAATAGCTGAGCATCACATTCATTGCTGTATCTTCTTTCAATTCCGGGTATTTTTCAAAGATCATCTGCTTGATGCTCCGCTCGATACTATCCGCAAAATGATTCGCCTGACTGCCGGAAAATAAAATCGCCGTCAGGGAATTCTGCGATACATAAGCCATCAGAAGTTCCCGTGCAAACTCTGCCGGATGCTCCAGCAGATATTCCGGATGCTGGATACTGTTCGCAATCGACTGTACTACTTCTTCTTCCATCGCATCTGACAAATCGTAGATATCTTTATAATGCGCATAAAAGGTAGACTTATTGATTCTTGCACTTTCACATAGTTCTTTTACTGTTATCTTTTCCAAAGGTTTCCTGGAACGCAGTTCGATAAATGCGTTCTTGATTCCCCGCTCTGTTTTCTCAATTCTAAGATCCATCTTACCTCCCATTTCCCAACACTTTCTCATATTCGTCGGTTATCCATCCTTTCGTCGGTTTTGTTGGTGGATACCTCCTCGCATTTTTCTTATAATATGATTATAAATCAAAAAAGCAACTACTGTCCATTATCTTTTCGACAGTTGATCTTTTACGTTGCATTTTCACGGAGGTTAATATGGATTTTTACGGATTTTACACAGGAAAAATATTCGACGCTTATGAATTTCTCGGCGCACACCCGGACAAAGACGGAACCACATTCCGTACCTTTGCACCTGCCGCATCACGCATTACAGTCATTGGGGAATTTAACGACTGGCAGGAATGGGAACTGAACAAAACTTATGACGGCAATTTTTGGGAATGCTATGCCAGGGGAGCAAAACCGGGTATGATGTACAAATACCGCATTTACAGACAGGACGGAAGCTGCGTGGAGCACTGCGATCCTTATGGCTTCGGCATGGAACTACGCCCGGCCTTTGCTTCCATCATCCGCGATCTGTCCCACTATAAATTCAAAGACAGCAAATGGATGCAGAAGCGTTCGGTATGCAAGGACAAGCCGCTGAACATCTATGAACTGCATTTCGGATCATTTAAAAAGCCTTCTGAAAAAGCAGACGACTGGTATACTTATGTGGAAATGATCGATATCCTGATTCCTTATCTGAAAGAAAATGATTACAATTATATTGAGATTATGCCGCTCAGCGAACATCCATGTGATGAATCCTGGGGATATCAGAACACTGGATTCTTCAGTCCGACCGCCCGCTACGGAACTGCCGAAGAACTGATGAAATTCATCGATGCCTGCCATAAGAATGACATCGGTGTCATCATGGATTTTGTACCGGTACATTTTGCCGTTGATCACTATGCACTGTCCGACTATGACGGAACTGCACTCTATGAATATCCACACCAGGATGTCGGTGTCAGCGAATGGGGCAGCTGTAACTTTATGCACTCCAGAGGCGAAGTCCGAAGCTTCCTTCAGTCTGCTGCAAATTACTGGCTAAGTGTCTATCACGTAGACGGAATCCGCATGGATGCCATCAGCCGTATCATCTACTGGCAGGGCGAACCTGCAAGAGGTGTTAACAATAATGCGGTGGATTTTATCCGTGAAATGAACCGCGGATTAAAGACAATGCATCCGACAGCCATGCTCTCCGCCGAAGATTCCACCTCTTTTGAAGGTGTCACAAAACCTGTAGATCAGGGCGGACTTGGATTCGATTACAAATGGGATATGGGTTGGATGAACGATACTCTCGACTACTTCCGCACAGCACCGGAGTACAGAAGCCGTGATTATCATAAGCTTACTTTCTCTATGATGTATTATTATAACGACGATTTCCTTCTTCCTCTTTCACATGACGAAGTTGTTCACGGAAAAGCAACGATCGCACAAAAAATGTATGGTGGGTACGAAGAGAAATTTCCACAGGCGCGTGCGTTCTATATGTATATGTACGCACATCCGGGAAAAAAATTGAACTTCATGGGTAACGAGATCGGTCAGCTCCGCGAATGGGATGAAAAGCGTGAGCAGGACTGGGATATCCTGAAGTATCCAATTCACGATGCATTCCATCACTTCATGCAGAAACTGAATCATCTGTATATGACAACTCCGGCTCTTTCTGCCAAAGATTATGAGAATGCAGGATTTCAGTGGCTGGACTGCCATCAGGAAGAGCGCTGTATCTATGCGTTCGAAAGAACGGATGGAAAAGATCGTATCATTGCTGTCTTTAATTTCTCGGATGAGGATCAGGAAGGATATGAGCTTCCAATAACGGATGCAAAGGAACTGGAAGTGATTCTGGCTAGTGATGATGTAACATTTGGAGGAAGTAAGAAGTATACGAAGAAGAAAGTGAAGGTTACGGATGGGAAAGCTGTGCTGGATCTTTCGGCGTATTCAGCAGTGTATTTTGAGATTTAATTTATTAACGGGGAAGCGGCCTCTCAGTCCTTGAAGGAAACAATAGAT
>OLOY01001062.1_pt1 | contig 12467 bp, 16 predicted proteins | sample 1672771 | NCBI WGS metagenome assembly OLOY01 (sample SAMEA3136722, study PRJEB25190) | human gut metagenome
CTGACGGCTGCGTTCAGTAACACCATTGCCAGGCATCCCGGCACCGTCCACCACCAGTGGCTGCGTCGTTCTGCCGTGACGTCGGCGGGTTTCTGCGTTGAACTCATGCCACACTCCTGTATTTCTCATGTTCTTCCAGCCAGGCTTCCAGCGAAGCCATTTCCGGCCCTGACTTCTTCCACGCCAGCTGCCACACTGCCTCATGAATACTCAGCCCCTCTTTACACTTCTGCTGCACAAACTCAAAATCCGGGCCGTCAGAGCTGTACATGGCGCGGCTTAACGGGTCCACAAACAGACGGTGCCAGGAGGAATGGTTTTCCACCTGCAGCAGGAAGGAACTGAACCACTGGTCTTTGGCCGCACCAAACTTACCAATCATGTCGCGCTGCAGTGGCAGGAACTGGTCCGGATACAGTTGGTTGTATTTCGCGAACTCCTTCGCACTCTGTTTGAGGATAATTTTGTAGGAGGAGTTACCCCATGCCGCGCGGGCAGCACTGGAGGCCTTATCAGAGTCAAAGTCGACGATGTTCTGTGTGATGGTGATATAGGCACCGGTATGACGGCGGGCCGTACGGTAGCCTTTCTCAATAAATTCACCGACCTTGTGATTTTTGAAGTCCAGCAGACGCCAGCCTTCATCAATAACGTTCAGTTTCTTGAGGTTACGCGGCGTGCGGTACATCCTGTTCTCGATGTAGATAATCAGGGAGAACATCACCGCAACCAGCAGTGACGGACGGTCTTCCAGTCCGCCCAGCTCCAGCACCACCATTTTTGCGTCATCCCGCAGGGACGGCTCATCAGAGTTAAAATACTGGCCGTAAGTGCCGTTGGCAGTGTACTGGTCAAGCAGCACAATCATTTCGTCCAGACGGCTGCGGATAGTCGGTGACTCGGCATACTGCTCGCTGTCACTGGCGTTTTTCAGGAAATCCACCACGTCATCAATACGTGCTCTGTTCTCTTTGGCCAGCCAGGAGGCTCTGACCGCCTGCAACAGCAGACCTTCATGCACTTCATCCAGGTTACCGTTGGGGCTGGCCATCACTGACAACTGGTCACGGACACGCTCCGCTGACTGGTCAATATCGGTGATGTTCGCAAACGGGTTAAAACGCAGGGTTTCACCGTCCAGATACACCCCGCCCATGTTCTCACACAGGGACTTGTATCCATCCCCCATGTCGAACACCACGGCAAAGCCTCCGGAGTCCAGCACGCTGCGGATAAGTGGCTGTATCAGCCCGGTTTTACCGGCCCCGGAGGTGCCACAGACCGCCATGTTGTAGTTGGTGTTATTCATCCCCCGGAAGAAAATATCGATAAACGCCAGCTGGTTACGGTAGGTGGGTGCCAGCAGACCTGCCGGTGTCAGGGGGTTATCCGCCACTAACGGCATCAGGTTGGCAACATTAAAGCTCTCTGCGCGCTGAACCACTCCGGCCTCTTTCAGCTGTTTAAACAGCCCTTTCCCGGCCATAAAGGGCAGGCAGGTCAGGAAATTGCGCATGTGGTTAAAGCGCGGTGAAATCAGCTCAAAACCGTTTTTACGAAAGCTGTTCAGGATGTCCTGCTCCACTTCCAGCGCCGTTTCATTATTGTCCTTGCAGAATGCTGTGATGTTGAGGAAGTAGGACACCACGGAGGACTGACCGGAGCCCAGCCGCTGACGCAGTTCCCCCCACTCCTTCGCCTCTTTCTCCACGGACGGAAACCATTTGGCATAGGAGGTCTTCGACTTTTTCTCCAGGTCCATGTACTTCAGGTTGGCTTCGCTGTGGGTTTTCACCTGGTCTTCCACCACCAGAGTCAGCGTCAGGATGAACGGACAGGAGATGGACAGTTCCGGGTTCAGCAGGTTGCTGTAGTTGTCGGCCACGTTCCACAGGAAGGCGATTTCCGGGTTACGGGCCAGATGGAAATTCAGGATGCGGGCCGTGCTGTTCCTGCCGTTCTCACGCAGGCCCAGCGTCAGGTAATCAGCCCGGACTTTCAGATCAAAACTGTCCTCCACACACTGATAATTCAGATCAGAATACGGGTCCAGCTGACGTCTTTTCGGGTACAGGGAGTCCGGGTTATGGTTAATCATCTCCCCGACAATATCGATAAAGGCCTGTGCATCCACCGTCTGTGTGGTGATACTGGCCCCCTGTAACGACGCCCGGATGATTTTCACCAGGTTTTCCATTTCCAGAATGTCGGCCCGGCTTTTTTTCTTCGAAGAAGAACAGTACGAGATAAACACCCGGTAATGGCGCAGGGTCAGGGGCAGATTCATCCCCTCCGGCAGCGGAAACTGTGTCGCTGCCGCTTTCATATAATAGGCCCGGGTAATGGCGTTAAACCGTTCAGCCTGTTCACCTGACCAGGAGAACTCACGCAGCCCGTATTCAATCCTGTCACCAACCAGCTGACTGGACATCAGATGGATACACAACGGAATACAGCGCGGCAGTTTGGTGCGCAGCATGTGATCGAGGGCCTCCACAATGGACTCATTCGCCCCATTGATGGGGATGGCTTCCAGCATAAAGCCCATCGTGGTGTCATTCATGAACAGACCGGATTCCTGGTTGTAATCACGGTACGGCAGCAGACGGCTGAACTGCGGGAAGCTCATTTCGCCCAGAACTTCATTGGCCTTTGCGGATTCGTCAGGCAGTTTCAGTGCTGTGACGAGGGAGTTAACCGCCTGAGTGACGGCCTCAAGTGGGTTATTCACATGAATTCCTTAGTTGAAAAATAAAGCGAGAAATGCGGTAGCCATGAAGGGAATACCTGTAATTAACGCGCCATTTCCCGGCGCATATACAAAGATTTCTGTTTTCTGAATATCCACTCATGTTCATCCGGAATTAAATCACTATGTTCTGCGACTGACTTATGCATAATGTTTTCTCTGTCTTTCCTGATACGCCTGACATTCAACGCACAACGTCACACCGGGAAATATTTTCCGCCGGGCTTCCGGAATAGGATTTCCGCATGCTTCACAGAGATAAACAGGAATACCATGAGCATTTATTTTCTGGCGTATCCGGTTTATTCCTGTCATGGTCAGTTGTTCTGTCACTGAATATGCTTCATCGGCTTCATCACTCACGGAATATTCCTCCCGACATGTTCTGACACGCTACCGCCCATCCCTTTTCACGCACAGGGCACTCGTTTTACAGGCAGATTTTGAATACAGAAAGCCCGCCGGCATTGCCGGCTGATATACAACTTCAGGGCCAGTTAATTAATACGTGGTTTTCCCCACGCAGACGGTTTAATAACAAAAAACACGCTGGATGGCTGATGATAAACATCCTGGTTATCAATATAAGGCGCTATCCATAATGCTGCCGTCTGCTCACCCGTTCTTAGCGGACGAGGAGGTGTTACCGGCGTAACTGAACTGACCGGAACAACCGTTTTCACTTCCCGGGCAGCGGTAAACAGCGGGCGTGGTGCCAGCAGTTTCTGCTCCGGATGTGCTGTCACCGCAGGTCTGCTGCCGGACGGAGTGGTCGCGGTGACGGTCTGCACCGGCATTGTCCGGAAGTTCCCTTCAGCCAGGCGCGGCAGTGATGCCGCAACCGGCTTTGCTTCTGAGGACTGCTCCAGTTTTTTGGCCTTCTCATTGGCCTGCTCCATCGTCATACAGGTATCGGATGTGGTGGCGTTACACTCAAATTCCGTACTGGTTCCGGCACAGCCGGAAAGTAATAAGGTCCCCAGCAGAGGAATAAAGAAAGAAATCTGTTTCATTGTCCCTCACCTTTCTCATCGCAGTTCACAAAATCCTTCTTCAAATCCCTGACCGTACAGGTTTTTACAATGTCAGGATTTTCAAAAACCGTACTCCGTGATGATTTATAAACATATGCCACAATGCGTTTCCCACCCGCATCAGGTTCTGGTGCACTGACTTCACATAACGGAGGTGTTATTCCGGACTCATACAGCACCGGATAATTTATTTTTTTGACGCTGCCATCAGAAACCAGCTTATTCATCGAAGGGCTCCTTATATTTCTGAATAATTCTGTCGATTAGTTCTTTCACCGGAACAGATTTTCCGCCACCGGATTGTCCGGCAACCACAATATGCCCCGGAGAAGAAAATAAACTCATCGACATACCCTTCTTCATCACACCGACAGCAGCCATATTAAAATTGTCCGGCAATGACTCAGAACCGAATTTCTCCGGTGCAGGAAGTACGATTCTTGTGGCGCAGTTACTGAGAACAGCATGAATAAAATCATCTGACACGGTTTTACCCGGCACAGAGAGGGCTGTAATAACATTAATATTACGCATGTTCATTTTTATCTCCGTTGTTTCTGTTTGTTCTGTCATCAGGAAGATAAACAGGGCATTTCCTGATTTTTCCCGGCAGGGAAGCGTCTTCCGTATAAACTTCCTTCAGATGTTCATCTGCGGTTACCACCCGGATACATTTCATTTTTCCTGGTCGCACCGGATATTTCCCGGTGATCGCTGCCAGCGAGATATACATCAGTGCCAGTGTTGCCCATAATGCGGTGACCAGTTGCATCAGTGACCGGTCAGTCTCCCTGACATAATCTGCAGCATCAGCCGCGCGGTAATGGCAGATATCCTGTATTTCTGATCTGCCTGAAGAATCAGAGGAAGAAAACCAGCATTCACTGACCGGGAACTGTCCGGCAGGTGCTGTTTGTCTTACGAAGTTAATCTCCTTAACCAGTAATTTCCCCGGCGTGGTGTTGTCCTTCCATAAAACAAACAGAGCCATCAGGGCCATTGTGGCCAGTGGCAGAATGACGGTGTACTTCAGACACCAGAACAGTCCTCGCAGAACCCGGGCGACAACATACCGGGCGGCATGGCACGCCTGACGGGACGACATATTATTTGCCATCGTTGCCCCCTCCCTGGCTGCCGGACATAAACTGCTGCGGATTCAGGTTGCCCAGCTGCTTCAGCAGCTGGTCAGTATTAAAGCCGTTAAGATGACTTTCAGCCGATGGCGGAACAGGAACCGGACTTTCCGGATTGTCTTCTTCCGCTCTGCTCTGCGTGCGTTCCAGCGCCATCTCTTCCACGGTTTTCAGCTGGAAGCCGTCCTGGAACACCACGGTCACTTCGTTGCCCGCACCAATCGGTATCACCGGGTGATACTGTTCGGCACGTTTGATGTAGTAGTCACTGAGCGTCTGTGCGGCTTTCGATGCGCCGCCACCGATACCCATTTTCAGGACATCACCAGCCCCGTAAGCGGCTGTGGCACCCAGCCCGACAGCCGGCTGGGAGGCGCGCTCCATTCCCTGACCGATACCGTCAACAAATCCCGCGCCCCATGCCCAGCCGAGGATTTTGCCGTTACGCATCACCACTTCGCCCTTGATACCGTTTTTACCCCGGAAGCTGACATGCCCCTTAATCGGCATATCAATAGTTTTGCCGTCCTTCAGGCAACTGATATTGCGGGTGCGTACAATGGCACGCTCACTGGACACATCCCCCCAGGCTTCCAGACCCACAAAACATCCCGTTGCGTCATACGTCTTGCTGTTCGGCATTTCCACCAGGCCGGTGATACGCAGCTGCATCGGCACCGTGGATTCATTACCGGTGACAGAGGCATTGGCATCCGCCCCCTCAATCAGCATGGCTTTCGCAAAACTTCCTGACGGAATGTACGGCAGTGATGGTCCCTGTTTTCCCTCATTACGGGTAAACACCTTACGCTGTATCCGGTTAGGCACCGGCACAGGCTGGTACGTCACCTGTGGTGGTGGCGTGACACCATTCCCGGGATAAAACGCCGTCGGCGGTGGAACAGCAACGCTGCCCTGCGGCGGGAAGGATACGGGGGTGTTTCCTGGCTGTGGTTCGCCCTCCGGGCCGGGCGGTGAGGCAGGCATCTGCGGTACAGGCTCACCGGTCGCCGTGACGGGATTAGCACCCAGGGCTTTTACCTGCTCTGCCAGGGCGGCATTGTCCTGTCCCAGCTTTTCAATACGACGCTGGTCATCACCGCGCTGTTTGTTCAGAACATCCAGCTCACGACGGATTTCCTCATACTGCTTCTGCATCTGCGCTGCCGTCACCTGCATCTCTGTGGTGGCATGCTGACGCACCTTGTCATCAAAGGTCGTATCCACCACACCGGTCATATCCGGCACAGGCTCCTGTTCAGCCACGGTTTCACCGTTACCGGACATGTCCACATCAGACAGATACAGTGCCCCACCAATCGCGGAGGCTGTACCGACAACCACAATCCCCAGCCACAGGTACTGCTTGCGTTTCACAATGGTATTGATACTGGCCATCAGTTGCCCTCCCCGTCACGGATGACATACACATCCATGCGCGCACCTGCCAGTAACTGGCTGGCAGGCTGGCTGAACATCACGGCGCGGGTTCCCGGCTGCCAGAAGTCACTTTCCCGGATATTCAGGGCAGACAGCGTTTTATTTTCCACGGCAAAGCGGACCATCTTCAGGTGATTCCCCGTCCATACGGCATCTGCCACTGAAGACAGCCCCGCCGGGGCCTGCAGGGTTTCCTTTGTCACCGGGACCTGATACCAGCCTGCGGGTAATTTTCCGCCACGGACGGCCTGGCTGATGGTCACAAGCAGGGATTCGTAAGGCGTGGACGTTTCCCACGCACCGGCTTCTTCTCCGGTTCCGCGCAGGTCACTGACCAGCTGAATGGTACGCCCCGCGCCTTCACGGGGAACGGCCTGAATGGAAAGGTTAAGACCACGTTCTGTTTCCAGAATGAAGGTAAAGGGCTTTTTGTTGACTGTGGCCACCACCACACCGCCGGAGGCGGTCTGCTCATTATTGGTCAGGGCACCATCCAGACTGTTCACGGCGATAATCCGGTCACCGGGAACGGTAAACAGATTCGGGCTGGTATTGCTGATGGCAATACTGGCCTGACCACCGTTCACCATTGGCACCACGGTGGGGGCCAGCGTACCGACTCCGGCCATCACGCTGCAGGAAAAAAACAGGCCGCCTAATATTATTGCTGTATTATTTTTTCTCATCGTCTGTTTCCCCGAAATTATCCAGCCAGGTCACCCCGTTTTCCCGCTTCAGAATAAGGATGTAATGTTTGATATCAGTGAAAGGTTTTGAATCACCAATCCAGGTTTTAAGCACACCACGAATTTCCACACGGCCATACTGAGGCCAGACACGAACACTGGTCTGGAAAAAGGCTGAGTTCACGTTATCGTTTTTAATACGCTTCGCTTCTTCAGCCAGAATAACTTTCATCTGGTTCTGTGCGCCCGGGCGGATATATTGCAGAAGCGCCTGATGTGAGGCATCGGCGGTTTCTGATGAAACATTCAGACGGAGGGCAATAAATGACAGCGCCATCTGCTGTAAATAAGAGGCGTCGGCACTGTTCTGTGACACGGCAAAGGGGGCATTAAATGCCATTGGCGTCACGGCAGTGCGTTGCTCATTCTGAAGACGGTAGTTATTCACCCCCTGAATGACGTTAACAGAGAGGCTGAGAACAATAAGCACTGACATAAATATAAAGGCGATGGCCATTACACGACTGGTACTTAAACGGGCACCGTGTTCCATATAACAATCCTGGTATCAGTTCTATTTAATCCACTGCCGGAAACACGAATCGGGAACATTATGAAAAATACCGCGCAGCAGGGCTGTTGGCATATACCAGTAAATCAGGTCACGTAACCAGGAACTGCCCCGCCCTTTTTTCAGTTTTTTAATCCCGAAATAAACCAGAACCGCTGCACCAATACCGAACAGATATTTCGATGTTGTGATACCCCAGCCAATACAGATTGCTGCGGGGATCAGTTCATCCAGTGGCAGGCCAAACCAGCGGCTCTGGTTGGTCAGTGTTTCCGGGAAACGATATTTCTTAAGTTTATTCTCGTCTCCCGACATCGTTTTATTTCCTGTCAGAGGCCAACGACGGCCATACCCACAGCAATAAATACAGAGATGATGGCAAAACCGGCCAGGAACTTGACGTTTTTGGTCATCATGTACATGACCGCACCGACCAGAACTTCAGCCAGAACAACCCATTTAACAACACTGGAGTCCTTACCGAAGGTCGCCTTAACCGTGGTGTTACCACTTGCCATCAGGTCCTGACCACTGCTGCCGGCGGCCATCGCCAGCTGCGGGAAGAACATCATCAGAACAGCAGCCGGGATCACAGCGCGAGCCAGGCGAAGCATATTCAGACGAGTGAATTTAGAAAAAAACGACTTCTTTTTGACGGGCGCAGAAACACCCTGAACACTTAAAACGGCGTCCATATGATTCCTCTGTTTAATATTGATAGTGAAAAATAAAACTCTTTATATATCGTCTATGCTTTCAGCTTCCTCCTTTACTAAAGATGCATTATAAAAGTCTGGAAAACGATTGAGATGATCTTTTAGTCTAATGAACACCTCATTAGTTTTTGTTCTTCCGCTACGATCTCTAGCTGCTAAAAGTTTCTGATTAGTTGTCTCATCCAGTATTAATAAGACTTTGTTACCCGGTGCGGCTCTGGTTCTCCCTCTGCTCACGTTTCCTCCGCATAATTACTTGAGATAATAAAATATAATCATATAAATCATCTTTAATGAAAACAAAAATAGAGTAAATTATATTAACAAAAACGGGAACCAATGGTTCCCGCAAAGTAACAATAAGTTAACATCCTATCTTCCCAATATTTCTTTTACTTTAGCATATAAAGGAAGTATCTTTTCCGTTCTAATCATTTCATCCAACCAGAGATCTCTAGAACTAAATCCATGTCGTTTAAATAATTTCATGGTTTTCTTCTTTGATTTAGACACAGTGATGTTCATCTTTGCTGATGAATAATGATGGCTAAACCCTATCAGATATGGCTCAATGCCTACATATTCATCAGATAGTACAATTAATTCATTGGTGTATTTAGACACAACAAACGATGACAGATTATCATTTGCTACCCAAATAAATCTCCAGATAAAGAAATAGCCGCATGGTGTGATAACACTTTCTATGATCACACTCCATAACATATTATTAAGTAATATGTCATTATTACAATTTACACCATAAACTGAAGAGCATGATTCAATCTCTGCTCTGGATAACTGTAATTTACATTCCAACGTTAAACTATCAAACCATTCATCACATGAATTAAATGACGATCTGATAAGTTTTTCAAAGCGGTTATTTTCCTGAATAAAAGAACCATCCTCGAAGCGGACACATACTGGATATTTTAAAAACGAAATAGCCTCTCCAAGACTATGAGGGAAATGCAATTGACTGATGAGTGCTCTTTCTCTACGATCCATCGCACACATAGGAACCTCCTCTAAGGATTCTATGGACAGTCGATGCAGGGAGTGGCTGCTCCCTGCATCGGCGATTTTCAGTTTCAATTTTTAACGTGGCATTAACCACATAATCAATATACTAATTATTCTGATTATTGTCATCAGTTTGAACCATAAAAAACCATGATATTTGAACAAAGTCAAAATTTATTTCACTTTATTCATCATCATTTTTTGGAAAGAACCTTTCCATCTCAACCGACACCTTCTCTCTGATATCTTCAACCATATTGGCATATTCAAACTTCGGTTTTCCGGAAACATGAGGGCTAAGAGACTCAATACCTAAAATCTTTGCCACCGTTGACTGCGTTTTTACAACACACTCAAGAAGAAGTTTATTAAACTCTGCCTGATTAAACGCTGATTCTTTTCGTTCCATCTGCGCTTCATAAACTCGCAATCCTAACTCAAGCAACATAGAGGCAATACTTGAATAACTAACATCTTTCTCTTTTGCTCCCTCTGCTCGCCTTTGCACAGCAATAGCATTTATTTTTTCAGACACATGGTCATTAACATAAACCTGAATTTTGGCCATAACACACCTTATTCACCTTCCTAAACAAACAATATATTTTCGTGCTCTCTATTCTGCACCTTATGACGAATCGCCATTAGATTCATCATACTAAAATCACGATTCACTATACGAATCAGCAATCATCAAATGACGAATCTAATATAGATTCACGCGCCAAGTAAATAGATGTTTTCAAAAAAAATAGTCATTACTGAATCATTGACAATTCGTGATAGATTCACTATCGAATCTATCACGAATCTCTGCAATATAATTCAAAATTATATAATATAAATATAGTTCATTAATTACATGATTTAAAACACAAATCAGCAAAAACTTGTTTTTGCGTGGGGTGTGGTGCTTTTGGTGGTGAGAATCACCAACCTGTTGAGCCTTTTTGTGGAGTGGGTTAAATTATTTACGGATAAAGTCACCAGAGGTGGAAAAATGAAAAAATGGATGTTAGCCATCTGCTTGATGTTTATAAATGAGATCTGCCATGCCACTGATTGCTTTGATCTTGCAGGCCGGGATTACAAAATAGATCCTGATTTACTGAGAGCAATATCATGGAAAGAATCCCGTTACCGGGTTAATGCCATCGGTATTAATCCGGTAACGGGATATGGCAGCGGACTGATGCAGGTAGATTCCCAGCATTTTAACGAACTGGCCCGCTACGGAATTAAGCCAGAACATCTGACAACAGATCCCTGCATGAACATTTATACCGGTGCTTATTATCTGGCAATAGCATTTAAAAAATGGGGCGTCACCTGGGAGGCCGTTGGTGCATACAATGCAGGATTCAGGAAATCCGAACGCCAGAACCAGAGACGTCTTGCCTACGCATCAGAGGTTTACCGGATTTATACCGGGATAAAAAGCAGTAAAGGTATCCGGCTTCCGGCCACGAAGAAATCACTTCCGGAAATTAACAGCGTGCAGAACAATTAATCTTACAGACATTGTCAGATACCGGTTATGCCGCAAAAGCGGCATGGAAGGCCACACACAAAAATATCATATGAGTGACAATACTGACTGGCCGAAGCCCCGCGAAGCGGTAACCCATCTTATATATACCCGGTAACTGCGCAGCCTCCTGCCAGACCATTTTTCGCGGGCACAATATTTACAGACAACCGGAAATCCGGTCGATGAAATTGAGGTATATCAGACGACACAGCAATGCCGAAAAATGATAATATAAGCAAAGCCCCGAAAATTTTTTCGGGGCTTTACTTATATTATCATGACTTCCACTTTCTGAACTGTTCGGCAATCACCCATAACGCCTTGTTGATTCTTATATCACCATCAATACCTGTAATGGCTCTTGTCCTGGTATTTTTCCCGGAGGCACTTCGCCCCGATAATCCACCTTTTATCATATTCTCCTGAACCCGCTGCCAGGTTGTCCAGAGATCGTTCTGTTTGTCTTCCCGACGACGGGGAGTAATTATCTGTTCAGGTGTCACTGGCGTTTTATTTTCATCTTCATACCTGACCATCAGTGCAGCTCTGCCAAATAAATGTTGCTCGTCACTGTTAAGATGAATTTCTTTCATCGCCTCCATATTATCAGTGACCTTATCAAAGACACCGAGCACTTCATACGCTCCCTCGATAACCTGCCCGACAATATCACCTTTATGTGGAACGCGGATTTCGCCAAAATTATTTCCGCACACCAGGCCATTTGTGCAGACAAAACGAAAAATTCCGGGGATCATCTGATAACTGGATGAACCATCATGTGAATTAAGCAGGATAATTTCAGGAACTTCCTGTCCGTTAATATGCCCTTCCCTGCGAAGACGTAACATATGTTTACTGTATTCGCGACGTCCCAAATCACGAACCCGACTCTGACAGGCAAAGAATGGCTGGAAACCTTCATCACGTAACTTATTGATGATATTGATTGTTGGAATATACGTATAACGTTCACTCCGGGACTCATGTTTATCACCGGAAAATACCGAAGGCACGAACTGCATTAATTCATCATCCGTTAAAGGACGTTCACGGCGGATGGAATTATACCGACCAAAACGGGAAGCTAATCGCATAACAGCTACTCCTTTATGAAAGAATAAATTTAATAAAAAATTTTTCCGCTTAATATCATCCCCCCTGATCTCCATTAACAAGATTGCAACAATCAGGAGGGATATTCATCACATCCGGTCAGCAGATCGCCCGGATATCGAGGCCGGCACGCTTAATCTGACGCAGGAACTGTTTGAAGTGATCGGCTTCCGCAATGTTGATATGGCGGAACTGCTTATCCACACCCTGACTGAGCGCGTAGCTATAACTGAAGGCCATCTTTTCCGGGTGGCTTTTGCGATATTTTTTCAGCTCAGTCAGGCTGCTGAATTCCAGGACGTCCCACTCTTCCCCGGTGTTTTTTTTCTTCCCGGCAACAAGAAGCGTGTACGACGCGGTGTTAACGTGGATATTTCGGGTACTCATCCTGCTTTCTCCTCTCTCTGGTTTTCAGCCCCCATCATCTGTTGAGTTTCGGGAGCCGCGGTTTTGACGTTTTGC
>OLOY01001065.1_pt1 | contig 12380 bp, 13 predicted proteins | sample 1672771 | NCBI WGS metagenome assembly OLOY01 (sample SAMEA3136722, study PRJEB25190) | human gut metagenome
TGTGACCTTCGCTCACAAAAAACACCTCGCGGGATATTACCAGTGAACAGTAACGAAATGTATCTATTCCAGACTTAATATCTACATAATACATCTGCCCGGAAACTATTGCAAGTATCCGGGCAGATTCTGTTGCCTGTACCAGTTATCCGGCAGGCCTGATTTTATTTAATTTGATTATTCAGCATCTGCTTCTTCTGTTGCTGTTTGATCTGCTGCTTCATTTTCTGATGCAGTTTCATCATCTGCTGTTTCAGCGTTCTCATCTGCAGCTGCATCATCTGTTGCTCCCAGGGAGTCGATTGCTGCTTTTGTATGAGCTACATACAGATCTTCTACTGCTGCAATTCTTCCAAGTCCTTCGATCTGGCAGTCAACACTGTCGAAATCTCCGGATGCTACAAACTGACTCTTCCAGGAATCTTCATCATCGCCGGCCATATCGTTGTTTGCATGGTCACCTGCAACAACCATCAGAGGACGAATGATTACATTCTTGAATCCTGCTTCTTTTACCTTTTCGATTACTTTATCGCATGCGGTATCTTCCGGTTCACCTTCAACAGTACCGATGAAAGCGTTTGTGAATCCAAGATCATTCATCTGTGTCTGCATCTGGTCGTAGGTTACGTTTGCTGTATGGGAAGTACCATGTCCCATGAATACAAATGCTGTACCAGCATCTGCGGCTGCCTTCATATCATCGAATCCGGCTACCTTGCAAGCTTCATCTGTAATTGCCTGGGCAACTGCTTTTTTGTCATCGTTGATCACGGTAGCGTCATCGCCAACTTCACCAAGCATTGGCTCAGCGATTGCTACAGATTCAAATTTATCTTTGTATTCATCAATTGCTTCTGTCATTTCATCATACTCAGCACCATGCATCAGATGAGTAGGCTGTACAACCAGGTTCTTAACGCCGTTAGCTACTGCACGGTCCAGTGCCTGCTGCATGTTGTCGATCACTTCGTTATCTCTTGCCTGTACATGGTTGATGATGATCTGTGCTGTGAAAGCTCTTCTTACAGACCAGTCCGGATATGCTGCTGCCAGAGCATCTTCAATGCCTTTGATATCCTCTGCACGGCTGTCGTTAAAGGATGTACCAAAGCTTACTACTAAAAGCTCGTTTTCACCGATTTCATCCTGGTTGCGAGGATCATCTTTGGAAGCATCTCCTGTGTCACGTCCGAAGTAGTCAGGATCTGCATTTTCACCTGTTACCAGTTCCTTCTGGGCATCTGTCAGCTTATCCCATGCTTCTTTGGCTGCCTTACAGTCATCATCTGTTGTGTCTGTTCTTTCCTGAACATAGATTTTATCGATCAGTGCACCAACCTCATCAGCTGCCTTCTGATCATCGGAAGAAGCGTCTGCATCTGCGGAAGCGTCATCTGTAGCTTCTGCATCTTCTGTTGCTGTATCCTCTGTAGCTGCTGCGTCATCTGCGGTTTCCTCTGTAGCTGCATCCTCTGCAAATGCAACTGTGCCTGTTGCTGCTGTCATAGAGCAAGTCATTGATACTGCTAACAATAAGGCTAACATAGATTTTCTTTTCATGGTGTTTATCCTCTTTTAATAATTAAATATTTCCGGACGGATGTATGCAAAGAAAAACAGCCACATCTCCGCAGCTGTTACTTTTCTCATTATACACGGTTTGTATCGGATTTCGTAAATACCGGATCTAACATAAGTATCCGGCAGGATACGATAAGAACTATGTAAGTCATGAGAACAAAGGTACTGTAAACCGCAGACCTCAAATTCCACGCTAAGGCAGATCTCCTGACTTCGTTCATCGCTGCTTCTCCCTTCCCGGTAAACCAGTGGTTCTGAAAAGCAGCTCCCTTACACAGTGACGGTATCGTTCCGGATTCTCACCGGATTCCCTTTTGCACATCCATTAGGATGCAACCTTAACGTTATAACTCTTGCACATATTCAATTCGGATACTCTTTTTTTACCACAAATTTTAAAGATTGTCAAGAATAAGACGAAAATTAGCAAAAATCGTTTTGTATTTTTCAGACATTTTTCCGGATATTGGGAGTATAATGTCGAAAATCTTCAGAAAGCTTACCTTTGGTACAGTGGTTTGAAAAAGCAGGTTCTGTTTCCGGTGTGACAGGCAGCTCCCACCTGGTCTACTTTTGCCAGGATTGTGTCGTTGTCACAGTCCAGGGTAAGGGATTTCACATATTGGAGATGTCCGGAGGTCAGACCCTTGGTCCACAGTTCATTGCGGCTTCTGCTCCAGTAGGTCATTTTTCCTGTTTCCACAGTGGTATTGTAGGCCTCTTCATTCATATAGGCCAACATCAGTACTTCACCAGTCTCATAGTCCTGTGCGATTACAGGTACCATTCCGTCGCTGTTCAGCTTGAAGTCTGCCCAGGTAAGACTTTTTTCTCCGGACTGCTGTGCCGGGGTGATTTTTTTATTCATATATGCCTCCTTTATGCCAGACTTCCCTTTGTGGAAAGTACATCTGTGATACGTGGGTCATAGGAGGTAGCTGCGTCTAATGCTTTGGCGAAGCTTTTGAACATGGCTTCTGCCACATGATGATTGTTGCCACCGCTTAAGACTTTGATGTGCAGGTTCATGCCGCAGGAATAGGAAACAGCGTAGAAAAACTCCTTCACCATTTCTGTAGACATATCTCCGATCCGGTCAGCGGTAAACTCTGCATCCCAGGCAAAATAGGGTCTGCCGGACAGGTCAATGGCGCAGAGCACCAGGGATTCATCCATAGGAAGGATGCAGCTTCCGTAGCGTTTTATGCCCTTTTTGTCACCGATTGCCTCTTTTAATGCTGTTCCCAGTACAATTCCGGTGTCTTCAATGGTGTGGTGGTCATCTACCTGCAGATCTCCCTTTACTTTTACGTTCAGGTCAAAAAGTCCGTGTCTGGTAAAGCCGTCCAGCATGTGGTCAAAAAATCCTACGCCTGTCTCAATATGAGAACGTCCGGTTCCGTCCAGGCTGATCTTTAATTTAATTTGTGTTTCTTTTGTATTTCTCTCTACCGAAGCTTCTCTGGCCATTGTATTCTCCTTCTGGTTAGTTCTCTTCTTCTTCAAAACGTACTGCAATGGAGTTTGCATGTGCAGTCAGCTGTTCAGATGTTGCAAACTGGACAATATCCTCGTGGATGTCCCTGAGTGCAGCTTTGGAATAATAGACAATGCTGGATTTTTTGATAAAGTCATCTACGGAAAGGGCGGAGAAGAATTTGGCAGTTCCGTTGGTGGGAAGTACGTGGTTTGGTCCTGCAAAATAATCTCCCAGAGGCTCAGAACTGTATTCTCCGATAAAAATAGCTCCTGCATTCTTAACCTTCATCATATCTTCAAAGGGATTGGCTGTGACAATCTCCATATGTTCCGGTGCAATTTCATTGGCTGCCTCAATGGCCTCATCCATGTCCTCTGCGATCAGGATGTAACCGAAATTGTCCAGGGACTTCTGGATGATCTCTTTTCTGGAGAGAACTTCTACAAAGCCCTTTACCTTCTGGTCAACCTTGTCTGCAAATTCCCGGCTGGTGGTGATCAGGATGGCGCAGGCCAGCTCGTCATGCTCAGCCTGGGAAAGAAGGTCTGCTGCCACATAACGTGGGTTGGCAGTTTCATCGGCCAGCACCAGGATTTCACTTGGACCTGCAATAGAGTCAATGCTTACATAGCCATATACTGCTTTCTTTGCCAGGGCTACGAAAATATTTCCAGGGCCTACGATCTTGTCTACCTTTGGAATGCTTTCTGTACCATAAGCCAGAGCTCCCACTGCCTGGGCTCCTCCAACCTTGTAGATTTCATCTGCTCCGGCTTCTCTGGCTGCTACCAGTGTGGAAGCACATACCTTGCCGTCCTTTCCCGGAGGGGTGGTCATTACAATATGGGGTACTCCTGCAACCTTGGCAGGCACAATATTCATCAGTACAGAGGAAGGATAAACTGCCTTTCCGCCTGGAACATAGACACCTACGCGGTTTAAGGGAGTTACCTTCTGTCCCAGCATGGTTCCGTTTGTAGTACTTGTAAACCAGCTGTTCTGGATCTGTTTTTCATGGTAGGTACGGATATTTACCAGTGCCTTGCGGATCACATCCAGCAGTGAGGGATCAATGGTGTCATAAGCTTCCTTGATTTCTTCTTCTGTAACGCGGATGGTATTCTTATTGATTTCTACCTTATCAAACTGCTTTGTATAGGTGAAAAGGGCCTCGTCCCCTTCACTTTTTACCTTTTCCAGGATTTCTGCTACTGCAGATTCAAATTTTCCGTAATTATTAGGGCTTCTTTTCAGCAGATTTTCCAGAATATCTCTGGTTGATTCTTTGGTTAATGTTACTTTACGCATTTTTATTTTCCTCCTGCAGGACTTTACGCAAGTCGTGGATCAGCTTGCGGATTCTCTCGTTTTCCATCTTCATGCTTACCTGGTTTACTACCATTCTGGCTGACAGAGGGCATACCTCCTCCAGCACCTTCAGACCGTTTTCCCTGAGGGTGCTTCCTGTCTCTACAATGTCCACGATCACTTCGGACAGGCCTACGATAGGTGCCAGCTCAATAGAACCATTTAATTTGATAATGTCTACAGTCTGATGCTTCTTATTATAAAAATAATCCTTGGCAATATTGGGATATTTGGTTGCCACACGGATCAGCTGGTTATTCTCCAGTACCTCCCTGGCGCTTTCCGGACCGCAGACACACATTCTGCATTTGCCAAAGCCCAGATCCATAACCTCATACAGCTTGCGGCCTTCCTCCAGAAGGGTATCCTTTCCCACAATTCCGATGTCAGCTGCACCGTACTCTACATAGGTAGGTACATCCGGACCCTTAGCCAGGAAAAATTTCATTTTCAGTTCTTCGTTTACAAAAATCAGCTTACGGGTATCCTTGTCCCGGATTTCCTCACAGGTGATTCCTGCTTTTTCAAGTACATCCATGGTTTTATTGGCAAGTCTGCCCTTTGTAAGGGCAAATGTCAGGTATCTCATTTATCTGGCCTCCTTTTTCAAGCGTAATGCCACGCTGTGTCCCTCTGCACGGAGCTTCTGGGCTTTTGCAATGGCTTCGGTCCGGTCTGCCGGTCCATATTGGATCACTGACCGTTTTTCTTCTTTTTCGGAAATGATCTTCTGGCTGGAAAGAGCCAGAAGCAGGTTGTCTACCTCAATGGCAAAGCCAATGGATGCGGCAGGTTTTCCAAAATGCTTCATCAGCCCGTTGTAACGTCCTCCTTTGATCATAGGCTCTCCGGTTCCATAGGTATAGGCCTGGAAAATAATACCTGTATAATACTGATACTTGCTCAGCATGCCGAAATCAAAGGAAACATATTTTTCATATCCGTAAATCTTCAGAATTTCATAAATCTCACGGAGTCTGGCTACTGCCTCCAGAGCCCTTGCATTGTTGGTCAGCTTTCTGGCTTTATCCAGAACCTCTGTGGAACCAAACATCTGTGGAATCTCCACAAAAGCTTTTGCTATGCTTTCCTTTAATTTCTGTTCTTCTACAAACTCCTCCACACCAAAGGCATTTTTCTGGGAGATCAGGGAACGGAGACGTTCCTCGGCTTCTGCATTAAGCTCTGCCTCCTTCAGAAGGGATTTGAAATAATCCACCTGTCCCACACTGATCTGAAACTCAGTCAGACCTGCAGCCAGCAGGCACTCCACTGTCATTGCCAGAAGCTCTGCATCTGCATCTGCAGATTCATCACCAATACGCTCCACACCCATCTGGGTGGTTTCCTTTAATCTGCCTCTGTAGCTGGAATTGTTGATAAAGGTATTGCCTGTATAGCACAAACTTACCGGCTCCTGATCCGGTGAAAAGTAAGTGGCACAAGCTCTGGATACGGAAGGGGTAAAGTCCGGTCTCAGCACCAGGGTATTGCCCTCCCTGTCAAAAAATTTATACAGCTCTCTGGATGGAATAGTTCCCACCTCCCGGCTGAAAACCTCAAAATATTCAAAGGTAGGTGTCTCTATATCTTCGTAACCATACTGATGGAAAACACGGTGGATCCTCTCCTGTACCTTCCTCTTCTGGCTGCATTCACCATTGTAAATATCCCTTACACCCTCTGGTGTATGAAAAATACGCTCCATTGCGTGGTCCTCCTTGTCCTCCATTTTACTTTAGCATGCTACCATGTTACTACGACGATGCATAAACTAGATAAAATTATACTGGTTTATTCTGAAAATGTCAATCCTGTATTTTGTTATTACTATTTTCTATATTATTATTTTTTTATGGTCAGTCAGTCTGTTACTGTTCACTCCGTTCACAGTAACGTCAATCAGTCTCTGTGATCCAGATCTTTCTGCAGACCCTCCAGATAGGGAACCAGAAATCCCCCTCTTTTTTCCAGATAATATTCCGGGGATAATTCTTCTCTGCGGAAGCTTTTCCTGCCCCCATCCTCCATTCTCTGCCAGAAAACCATCAGATCCCGCAGGGGCAGATAATAGAAAAGATTTTCATGGCTGAAAAAGATAAGAAAAAAGGCCACCCCTCCCTGCTTCTCAAAGCTTTGCATGAACTCTACCTGATGAGAATGGATATTTGCCAGCGGAAAGGTATCCGTACAGCATTCCTTGGCATCAAAGCAGACAGGGATTCCCTGTACTGCTCCAATATAATCCACGGTACTGCGCTGTTCAAAATATGCCAGGGTGATGTGCCTGTTTTCCTTGTCCATACGGACAGGGGTAATGGGAGTAGGGATTTTTTGGATCAGTGCCAGTCCCTTTTCCCTGTATTGTTCATTTGTCCGGTTTACCAGCTCCTCCAGAGTAGAGCCGCGCAAGCCTCTGCTGTTCCAGGTTGCCAATGGTTTTTCCTCGTGATCTTATGTATTTTTTTCTGCAGGTTTCCCAAGAACCTTCAGGGAAGGATAATAACGGAAAAATGCCTTTCCCACAAGCTCATCCCAGGTTACATAGTTGCTGGTTTTCCAGAGCCGGGAATCCTTGGAATGATTCCGGTTGTCCCCCAGGACAAAATAGCTGTTCTCCGGTACCTGATATGGTCCGAAATCTCCCTTGGGTGCTTCCGGTACAAAGCTGTCATCCAGCGGTGTCCGGGAATCGTTAATATATACCTTTCCATCCAGGATCTGTACCTTTTCCCCGGGCAGACCGATCACTCTCTTGATGTAAAGCTTGCTCTCATCATCGGGATACTTAAAGATCACGATGTCAAATCTTTCCGGATCCCTGAATTTCTTTGTATAGTTATGTCCAAAGAAATCTATATTGATACCATAAGCCAGGCGGAATCCAAAGATCCTGTCACCGGTCATAATGGTTTTCTCCATAGAAGGTGATGGAATTTTGGCGTTGATCAGAACTACATTATTGACCACAATTACGATAACCGCTACCAGGAGGATCATCCTGGCATACTCCCACACGAATTTCCAGACTTTCATAATAACTCCTCTCTAAATGCTCCTCATTTAATATGTTTTCAAACAGCTGTGGTACTTTTGCCAAAAAGGTCTGTCCTGTCTGTGGTATCTCCAGCCTGTATGCATGAAGCAGCTGATTTCTGACTCCAAATTTTGTGTAAGCTCTGTTAAAATCCCTGTCCCCGTATTTGGCATCTCCCAGAAGGGGATGTCCGATGCTTCCCAGGTGGGCACGGATCTGATGAGTCCTTCCTGTGATCAGTTCTACTTCCAGTAGGGTTACCCGCCCGTTACTCCCCAAAGGACGGTACCCTGTCTCTATAGGCAGGGAATCCTCAAACTGTTTTTCTGACACTGTCACTTTATTTGTTTTTTGATTTTTATGCAGATAGCCTTTTATATGTTCCCCTTTTTCAAGTCTGCCTTTTACCAGGCAGAGATAATATTTATGGAGACTTCTGTCATGAAAAATCCCGGAAAGAAACTGAAGACCTGCCAGGCTTTTGCCGGCGCACACCAGCCCGCTGGTATTGCGGTCCAGTCTGTTGCACACAGATGGGCGGAAGGTCTTTAACTGTTCCTCAGTAAGCTCTCCTTTTTTCAGCAGATAGCCGGTCACATATTCTACCAGTGAAGGCTGTCCGTCATCTGCAGGCTGGGACAGCATACCTGCAGGTTTGTTGATGATAATAATGTCCTTGTCTTCATATACTACATCTAGGTGACAATAGGCTCTGGGTACCTGGGTATTTCCTGCAAATTTCTCAAAGGTTTCATCACTGAGAAAAAATTTAACAGTATCCCCCTCCAGGAGCTTTTCATTTCCGGTAGCCTTTTTGCCGTTCAGGGTGATATTTTTCTTACGGAGCATTTTGTAAAAAAAGCTTTTGGGTGCTTCCTTCAGCACCTTTGCCAGATATTTGTCAAAGCGCTGTCCGGCTTCGTTTTCCTTTATAATTAATTCTTTCATATATAATAACTTTCTTCTTATATAATCTGTTTTTACAGACAAAGTGCAAGGATGGTCTGTCGGATCAGTTCATTTCTGGAAAGCTCAGGATATTTCTCATCCGGAGTAAATTTGATTCCCTCTTCCAGGGTATCCTTATGTGCATTCATAGAATCCAGTCTTTCCAGAAAAGGTCTGAGATCTGTGAAAATCTTTACAGTAGCCTTGTATCCGTTTTTACGAACAACCTTCTGACAGTTTTCCTCCATATAGGACGCATCAATCTTTGGGTCACTGCTGTAGGCAGCTACTGTATTTCCGCAGACTGCCAGTGCATCAATATAGGCGCTTTTTTCATAAAAGGTCATATACATCTCATAGGCCATATCCAGCTCTCCCTGGTGTTCCCGGATCTGTTCATAAAGCTTTCTGTCCATGGGCCTGCATTTCAGGATCATGATCAGCCCCACCAGAGATTTACAGGCCGGGAGACATCCTACTACCGTAACCACTGTCCAGATGGTCATTCTGGTTTTGAAATAGATCCATGATGTAAAAAAGATAAAAAGAGGTACAGCAAAAAGAATGGCTGTAATGATCAGCTTTCGCTTCTTTTCACTTTGAAAATATCCGAAATTTCCTTTTTTCACTTTTTTTTCTGAGGTATTCTGTCTGCTTTTGGTATTTTGAGTCATCTCCTGCCTCCCCTGGTTTTCTTTTTTTCTGCAGTGTTCTTTCTAGTGTTGGTTTGTGTTCTGACATTGGCTTGTTTTCCACCGATTCTGTTCTTTCTGTCTGCAGTCTTGGTTTTTCCGGAAGATCCGCGGTTTTTGTCAGAACGGCTTTCGGAAGATATATTTTTACTGTGTTCCCGGATAGGACGTATCAGACATTTCGGTCCGTAGCCTACCAGATCCATTCTGCCTGCCATTTTTAATCCTTCCAGCACCAGTTCCCTGTTCTCAGGATTTTTGTACTGCATGAGAGCCCTCTGTATGGCTTTCTCATGTGGATTTCTGGGTACATAAACCTTCTCCCCTGTGAGAGGATGGATCCCTGTGTAATACATACAGGTAGAAAGGGTGGATGGGGTTGGATAAAAATCCTGTACCTGCTCCGGTGTAAATCCCAGGTCTCTCACATATTCTGCCAGCTTCACAGCTTCCTTCATGGTACAGCCCGGGTGGGAAGACATAAAATAGGGAACTGCGTACTGCTGTTTTCCGGTCTTTTTATTGGCTGCATCATATTCATGAAGAAATTTCTCATAGACGCTGTGGCTGGGCTTTCCCATATATTTCAGCACCTGGTCGGAGACATGCTCCGGTGCCACTCTCAGCTGGCCGCTTACATGATGCTCTACCAGCTCTCTCAGGAAGGTCTTATCCCTGTCTGCCACTACATAATCAAAACGCACTCCGGAACGGATAAATACTTTCTTTACTCCAGAAAGCTTTCGCAGCTTACGGAGAAGTGAAACATAATCTGAATGATCCACGGTAAGGTTTTTGCAGGGTTCAGGGAAAAGACACTGTTTATTTTTGCACACGCCCTTTGTCAGCTGTTTCTGGCAGGAGGTCTGGCGAAAATCTGCAGTAGGACCTCCCACATCATGGATATATCCCTTAAATTCCGGATCTTTTGTCATTCTCTCGGCTTCCCGGATCAGTGACTCATGGCTTCGGGTCTGGAGAATCCGTCCCTGATGAAAGGTAAGAGCACAGAAATTACAGCCTCCGAAGCATCCTCTATTGCTTGTCAGGCTGAATTTGATCTCCTCCAGAGCAGGAATACCGCCCAGTTTTTTATACATAGGATGAATCCGCTCTGTGTAGGGAAGGGCATATACATCATCCATCTCTGTCTGGGTCAAAGGATTTGCCGGAGGATTCTGCACAATATAGCCTCTGCTTCCATAAAATTCTGCCAGTGGTCTGGCTGTGAAAGGATCTGTATTCTCATACTGGACAGCAAAACTTTCTGCATAGGTTTTCTTATCCTCCTTTACTTCATCAAAGGAAGGAAGCAGAATAGGTTCATACACTCTGTCCAGATCTTTGCATTTAAAAACAGTTCCTGCAATATAGGTAATCTCCTCCACAGGAATTCCACTTTCCAGGGAATCTGCGATCTCCACAATAGAGTGCTCTCCCATTCCATAGGAAATCAGATCAGCACCTGAATCCAGAAGTACGCTGTGTTTAACCTTGTTTTCCCAGTAATCATAGTGGGCAAGCCTGCGCAGGCTTGCTTCAATACCGCCCAGGATAATGGGCGTTTTTTTGTAGGTCTGACGGATCAGATTGCTGTAAACGATCACAGCACGATCCGGTCTCAGCCCCATCTTACCTCCAGGTGAGTAAGAATCCTTCTGTCTGTGCTTTTTGGATACCGTATAATGGTTCACCATGGAATCCATATTTCCGGCAGAAACCAGAAATCCCAGCCTAGGTTCCCCAAAGACCTGGATACTTTCCTTTTTTCTCCAGTCCGGCTGACTGATGATCCCTACCTTATATCCCCTGCTTTCCAGCAGCCGGCTGATAATTGCCGTACCGAAAGAAGGATGGTCCACGTAGGCATCCCCTGTCACATAGACAAAGTCTGCCTGTTCCCATCCTCTCTCTTTCATTTCTTTCCTTGTTACGGGTAAAAAATCCTGCATTTATATTTCCTCGTATGTATACTTATGATTTTATCTGATCTGCCCTGAGAATCTTACTTTTCCTTTCATTCTCAGCAGCCTGAGAATGGTTTATACATGATGATAAACTGCCTGTGCCCTGTAACCCTCAGAAATAATATCCAGCTGCCTGTGGAAACGCTCCAGCTGCTGCAGATCCTTGGTACGGAACACTCGCAGGAACTCATCCTGAATCTTCATGATTTCCCGCTTATTAGCAATCTTATACAAGTTCTCAATATTGATCAGAATATCCTTCACCAGATTGGACTGCAGCTGAGATGAATTCTGGGCATCCATAATCTCATTACGCACAGAAGACATCTCCCGGTCCAGGGCATTGATAGCATCTGCAGCCTTGCTTAGACGCTCTGCTACATGCTCCGGCATATCCCCTTTATATTTATATTGCAGGGAATGCTCAATGGTAGCCCAGAAATTCATAGCCATTGTACGGATCTGAATCTCCGCCTGCAGCTTCTTTGGTCCCTTTACCGTATCAACGGTATAGTAAATGATCAGATGATAGCTCCGGTATCCACTCTGTTTAATATGCTTCAGATAATTCTTCTCACTCTTTATGGTCATATCGCTGCGCTTCTGGATCAGAGAGGCTACTGTTTCAATATCCTCCTCAAACTGACAGATAATACGCACACCGGCAATATCCTCAACTTCCTCCTCCATGCGCTCCATGGGAATCTGCTTACGCTGCATTTTTTCCAGAATACTGCTGACACTCTTCACCCTGCCCTCAACCTGTTCAATGGGGCAGTAGATATCATTTTCCTTGCATTCATCAATAATATGGTTAAATTTCACTTCCAGCTCTCTCACAGCCAGCTCATAAGGGCATAAAATGCTTCTCCATAACTGTATTTCCATCTTAAATCGCTCCTTGCATTTCATACATTTTTTTATTATAACATAGAATTTCAAAAATATCTTCTGAATCTGAATAGTTTATAATTTTTTTCGAAAAGCCTTTGGTACCAGGTGGGGCATTCTGATATATACTATGCGTAGGAAGGTGAAAATAGAACTGTATTTTGAAAATGGGGACGCAGGAGAAATATAGGGTGGGGGACTCGGTTTCCGGACGCTAAGTGATGCTAGGTTTGGGAAAATCGGCTAAGTACGTTCAAAATTGGGCCAAACTCGCTTCGCTCAGACAGTGTCCCAATTTTGAACAACGCCGATTTCCCCGAACCAAGTATCACTAAGCAGTTACTGTTCACTCCGTGCCCAGTAACACGCTTCGCGATGCACAGAATTTATGCTATTCGCATAAATTCGCGCGG
>OLOY01001071.1_pt1 | contig 12319 bp, 8 predicted proteins | sample 1672771 | NCBI WGS metagenome assembly OLOY01 (sample SAMEA3136722, study PRJEB25190) | human gut metagenome
GTAGAGCACTTGACTTTTAATCAAGTTGTCCGGGGTTCGAATCCCCGATGCTTCATTAAACAAGCGGAAATCTTTTATAAGGTTTCCGCTGTTTTTATAACAGGCGGATATGGCGGAATTGGCAGACGCGCTGGTTTTAGGTACCAGTGGGCATCCCGTGCAGGTTCAAGTCCTGTTATCCGCATAAAAGAGTATCTTTCCATATGAACGGAAGGATACTCTTTTGTTATATGCGAGTAAAAAAATAATTGCAGAAATTATCTGACAGGCTTAAAAAAGATAGGATAATATGGTAAGATAAGGAAAAGTATAAACATCAAAATGTGAGGTTTATGAAATGAATGATACTGGTATCCGGCAGGAAGTTATTGAGGAAATCAGAAAATTGGCAGTAATTAATCCACAGATAATATTAAAAAACGAAAGGAAGTATCCATTATGGGACAGATACACAATATCGAGAAACTGACAGACTGTAAATTTTTGAATTTGTATCATTTAAATGCAACAAGCATTCATAACACTCCTGTGTCATATTTCGTGGCATCACGTGCGAAGAGTATTAACGAATTAAAAATAAAAACAGGTAAAAACACTCCTGATGGTGTGATCATTTACAGCCTTTACGGAGAAAAAAAAGACAGGGTTGTATTGGTACGTCAGTACAGATACGCAATCGGCGGATATATCTACGAATTTCCGGCAGGTCTGGTAGAACCAAACGAAGAATTTCATGAGGGTGCGGTAAGAGAAATGTACGAGGAAACAGGATTGAAATTCACACCTCTGAAAGTAGATCCAGCATTTGAGAAACCTTATTTCACAACGGTTGGCATGACAGATGAATCCTGCGCAACTGTTTACGGTTACGCGGAAGGTGAGATCAGTAAAGCGGCACAGGAGGATTCCGAAGAAATCGAAGTTGTGCTTGCTGACAGAGAAGAAGTAAAGAGAATCCTGAAAGAGGAAAATGTAGCGATCATGTGTGCATATCAGCTGATGCATTTCCTTCAGGATGAAGAACCTTTTGCATTTTTGAAGGAAGAACTTTAACCAAATCAAGCAAATAACGAAGCAGATGATTTTATCTGCTTGACTAAGGAGAATTAAAGGAGGATTACACTAATGGAAAAATGGCAGAGAAGCTTTTTCCAGCCGGTACTTCCGCTGGGAGAAGATGGACGAAGAGTTACAGGAAGTAAAGAACATATTGCACTTTCCAGAATGGCAGCAGGAGAGGGAATGGTCCTTCTGAAAAACGAGAAAAACACACTTCCTATCCGGAGAGGGACGAAAGTCGCGCTCTTTGGCAAGGGCACTGTAGATTACGTAAAAGGCGGCGGAGGAAGCGGCGATGTAACTGTAGAATACATCCGTAATCTTTACGAGGGCATGAAGATTAAAGAGGATGAGGGAAAAGTAGAAGTTTTCGATAAACTTGCGAAATATTATGAAAAAGATATTCAGAAACAATACGCAGATGGTGCAGTACCAGGTATGACAGTTGAGCCGGAGCTTCCGGATGAACTTCTGAATGAAGCGCGAGAATATACAGATACTGCAGTAATTACCATTTGCCGTTTTTCAGGCGAAGGATGGGACAGAAAATGTGAAGCAGCACAGGATGGATACGTTCTTGACGGAGAGGAAAAAAGAAACTCCGAGTTGTCAGCGAAGATTTTTGAAAACGGTGATTTCTGCCTGACAAATGCAGAGAATGCCATGGTAGAGAAAGTAAAGAAAGCATTCCCACATGTAATCGTAGTGATGAATGTTGGCGGTATCGTGGACACGAAATGGTTCAGAGACTGTGATGAGATCCAGTCAGTACTGATGGCATGGCAGGGCGGTATGGAAGGTGGTCTTGCAACAGCGGATATACTTTGTGGTGATGTTAATCCATCCGGTAAATTATCCGATACTTATGCAAAAGATCTGGAAGATTATCCATCCACAGCAAACTTCCATGAGTCTGCATTCTATGTAGATTACACAGAAGATATCTATGTGGGATACCGTTACTTTGAAACAATTCCGGGTGCAGCGGAAAGAGTAAATTATCCGTTTGGGTTTGGACTTTCCTATACAGACTTCGACTGGAAGATGACTGGTGCTTCCGAAGAAAACGGTGTGATCACAGTTCTTACTGAAGTAACCAATACCGGAAAAAAAGCGGGAAAAGAAGTTATCCAGCTCTATTACGGAGCACCACAGGGGAAACTTGGAAAGCCTGCGAAAGTACTGGGGGCATTCAAAAAGACCAGTCTTCTTCAGCCGGGTGAACGTCAAATCCTTACCCTGAAAATTCCTGTGAATCAGATGGCATCCTACGATGATCTGGGAAAAGTATGCAAATCAGCCTATGTTCTGGAAGCAGGAGAATATGCAATCTATATTGGTACAAACGTAAGAGATGCAGCGAAGATTGACTTTACATATGTAGTAAAAGAAGATACAGTAACTGAGCAGTTAAGCCGGAAAGCAGCGCCATATCATCTTCAGAAACGTATGCTTGCGGACGGTTCTTATGAGGAACTTCCACAGCATGAATATGTGGAAGAAGAAGGACTTCCGAGACAGGATAAATATGCCATCGGTCTTCCATGCCCTGATACAAAAGGACAAAAAGGAATAGACTTTCTTGATTTTCTTGATTCCAAGGGAGTTCGCTTCTCTGATGTAGCAGATGGTAAAATGACATTGGATGAGTTTATGGATATCCTGACATTGGATGACTGTATTAATCTCCTTGGCGGACAGCCAAACACAGGATGTGCCAATACATTTGGAATGGGAAATCTTCCGGAATACGGAGTCCCGAATGTGATGACTGCAGACGGACCAGCCGGACTTCGTATTCTTCCGAAATGTGGAGTGAACACAACTGCCTGGCCATGTGCCACACTTCTTGCCAGCACCTGGGATGAAGAACTGGTAGAGAAAGTTGGTAAAGCAGGAGCGGAAGAAGTAAAAGAAAATAATATCAGTATCTGGCTTACTCCTGCCTGCAACATTCACAGAAGCCCGCTATGTGGCCGTAACTTTGAGTATTATTCTGAAGATCCGTACCTTGCAGGAAAGACAGGTGCAGCTATGGTAAGAGGCATCCAGTCTCAGCATATCGGAGCAAGTGTGAAGCATTTTGCAGCCAATAATAAGGAGACAAACCGTAAGGATTCTGATTCCAGAGTATCAGAGAGAGCACTCCGTGAGATTTATCTGAAACAGTTTGAGATCATTGTAAAAGAGGCTCATCCATATACAATTATGTCCTCCTATAACCTGATCAACGGCATCCACGCTTCAGAGAACAAAGAACTCCTGACAGGTATTCTCCGGGATGAATGGGGATTCGACGGACTGGTTACAACAGACTGGTGGACATTTGGAGAACACTACCGCGAGACAAAAGCAGGAAACGATATCAAGATGGCAGCAGGATATCCGGAACGCATAAAAGAAGCATATGAAAAAGGGTTTATTACTGAAGCAGAAATCCGTCTCAGCGCAAGAAGAATCCTGAATATGATTCTGAAAATTGACTGATGAGTATCAATAATATTTTATACAGGAGCAAAAAAGATAATGGATGAGCGTAAACGAAGTTTAAGAAAAGAAATCGTCAGGCTGGCACTTCCGATCGCACTTCAGCAGTTCATGACAGCCCTGGTCGGAGCATGTGATGCGATCATGCTGGGAAAGTTAAGTCAGGACGCCATGTCAGCCGTATCACTGGCCACACAGGTTACTTTTGTGTTTAATCTGTTTATGTTTGCATTTATGGCAGGAGAGAATATGTTTGTGGCCCAATATTATGGGAAAGGGGATTACAAAGGTATTTCCCAGGTGTTCAGCCTTGTGACAAAGATTTGTGGATGTATTGCAGTGGTATTTCTGGCAGGAACCCTTTTCTGTCCGGAACAGATCATGAGAATCCTGACAAATGAGGAAACTCTGATTGTTCTGGGAAGTGAGTATTTAAGGGTGATTGGCATTTCCTATGTGTTTTCGGGAATTGCACAGACTTTCCTGGCAATCATGAAGAACTGTGGTGCAGTAAATATGAGTACCCTGATCAATGGGGTTATGGTAATTCTCAATATCGCATTGAATGCTGTTTTCATTTTCGGACTGTCCGGCTTTCCGAAGATGGGAATTAAAGGTGCTGCACTGGCAACCGTACTTGCAACAGTTGTGCAGTTCCTGTGGAGTGTTGGTTATGTATTGTGCAGAATCAGAGCTGTGAAATTCAGTCTCAGAAGCTGTGAGAAAAAGTTATTTGGCCGTTTCTGGCAGAAAGCCGTTCCGTTACTGATCAATAATCTTGCATGGGGAATAGGTTTTTCCATGTATTCTGTGATCATGGGACATCTGGGAACGGATGCCGTTGCCGCCAATGGAATAGCAAATATTTCCAAAAATCTTGTTGTATGCTTCTGCCTCGGACTTGGAAATGCAGGCAGTATCATAGTGGGAAACCGTCTTGGTGCAGACCGCCTGCAGGAAGCAAAGGAGGCAGGCGGAACACTTACCAGAACTGCGATTATTGCAGGAATTGTATCAGGCCTTGTCTTGATCGCCTTGTCCCCATTTATCACAAAAATGGTAGAACTCACCCCGACAGCCCGCGGATATCTGCAAAAAATGCTGCTGATCTCTTCCTATTACATCGCAGGAAAATCAGTAAACTGTATGACAATAGGAGGAATCTTCGCAGCAGGCGGAGACTCCAAATTTGGAATGCTGTGTGATTCTGTAACTCTGTGGTGTATCATTGTTCCTCTGGGATGCATCTGTGCATTTATCCTGAAACTGCCGGTTATGGTTGTCTACTTTGTACTCAATCTGGACGAGATCATTAAACTGCCGGTGGTCTATAAACATTATAAGAAATATAAATGGATTAAGAATCTTACATAATTTTACACGCTTCACAGGCACATATACCGGATATCCGGGACTATGTGCCTGTTTTGTTTTAATGATATTTATGCATCCGTACATAATAGCTGATGCATAAGATCACAGTGGCTCCGCTCCATGCTGCAATCTCTGCAAAGAAAATACCGTCCTGTCCGATGAAATGGGGGAGGATCAGTGCAGCGCTGATACGCATGACAAATTCAGCCATACCACTTACCATAGGCATTAAGGTATCTCCCAGCCCCTGAAGTGCAGATCTGTACACATACAGGAAGTACAAAACCCAGAGCATAGCAGCCATAATAGAGAGGTATTTAAAAGCAATTGCCAGTACCTCCTGTGTCTGCTGCGGTTCACCTGAGATGAAAAGTGAGAGAATATTTTTTCCAAATAAAAACATGGCAGCAGAAATGATCAGTGAGGTAAGCAGGGAAAGCATCATACTGCTGCGGACACCTTTTCTGATCCTGTCAATCTTTCCGGCTCCCAGATTCTGACCCACATAGGTAACGATGGCATATCCATAGGAAATAGCAGCCATTTCCAACAGACCATAAAGCTTGTTTGTAGCTGTAAATCCTGCTACAAAAAGGAAACCGTAGCCATTGATCACATACTGGACTACCAGACCGCCCACACCGATGATGATATTCTGAAATACAACAGGAATACCAAGCTTCATCAGGCGGGCATTCATACCGGAGGCAGGCATAAAATCTGCTCTGGTCAGATGAACGATATCAATTCTGCGTAAAATCAGGAAACAGTAAACAGCGGAGAAGCTCTGTGCGATCACAGTTGCGATTGCTGCTCCTGCCACACCCCATCCGAAGCCTGCCACAAAAAGGATGTCCAGTGAGACATTCAGCACAGATGCGATGATCATTGCGGTCAGCGGTGTTTTACTGTTTCCCATAGCCCTTAGGGCAGAGGCAAACATATTATAGGCTGCTGTGGCCGGGATTCCGCAGAAAATGATGCGCAGATATAACAGAGACATTCCGATAATATTGGAAGGTGTATGCAGCCCTGTTAATACCAGCGAAGCAAATGACTGGCTGAGAATCAATACTCCGGCTGCGATGAATGCGGTCAGTCGGTAACTGTGAGCCAGAGATTTACGCAGATTTTCGAAATCCTTTGCCCCATAATATTGGGAGAGTTGAATAGAAAATCCCTGAGTGAGTCCTGTGGATATTCCTGTGACAACCCACATCAGAAAGTCAACAGCACCCAGTGCGGCAAGAGCCTCCACACCTGCAACCTGGCCAACAACCATGGTATCCACCATTGTATAAAGCTGCTGACAGATATTTCCCAGCATCAGGGGAATTGCAAAAAGAATGACCAACCGTCCCGGTGAACCGGAGGTCATATCCTGAATCTTGGTTTTCATTGGTATAAAAGTTCCTTTCCGGAGCATATTTGAAAAGGATTAAGAATAATTTTTCGAATATACTCTGATATTTATATTAATAATTTGTAACTATTCAGCAGTCTACTATCCCGCGAGGTGTTTTGGCTTGTAACTGTGAAGGTACTGAACAGTTACGATAATTTTATATCATTAACGTGAAAAATGAAATATAATATTTCATCAGGATGATATAAATTTATCTGTTATTGTAGATATATTAGCTGAATCAGCTGAATAAGTTAAGTCCCCTGCCTCAATTGCAAAAAGCAACATACTCTGCAGAGACAATGGCTATTTACAAATATGACAATAACAGGTATCATTCTTTTATAAATACATTAATAAAAGAAGGTAGAAACAGAATGAGCGGACTGGAAAAGAAATTTGTTACGAAATCAAAAATCGTAAATTATATTATAAATAGAGAATCTACATCAAAAGTGGAAATATCCAAAGAACTGAATCTGAGTATGCCAACAGTTCTGTCTAATGTAAAAGATTTATTGGAAAAAGGCATCATAATAGAAACCGGAGAATATGAATCTACAGGAGGAAGAAAGGCTAAAAGTATTGGAATCAATCCATCCTATCGTTATGCAATGGGAATTGTGATCACTGCAAATCATCTGGGAATGGTGCTGGTAAATCTGAAGTATGAGATTGTGAAATCAGAGCGGGTCCGTCTGAAATTTGTACCTGATATGTCATATTGTAGTCAGGTGGCAGATTTTGCGGCGGAATTTCTGGATAATATGAATGATGCAGAACAGAAAGAAAAGCTTCTGGGTGTTGGAATCTCTATTCCGGGAATCATTAATCAGGAGCAGAAACTGGTGATAAAATCCCACGCACTGAAACTTGAAAACTATAGTCTCAGTTTCCTGGAACAGGCATTTTCTGTCCCGGTTTATTTTTCAAATGATGCCAATGCAGCAATGATGGCAGAAGATATGAACACCTATCAGAATGCAATTTACCTTTCGTTGAATCAGACTCTTGGCGGTGCATTCTGCATAGGGGGAAAATTGTTTTCCGGAGAAAATCAGAAGGCCGGAGAATTTGGACATATGATACTTGTACCTCAGGGCCGCAAGTGTTATTGTGGAAAATCAGGTTGTGCAGATGCTTATTGCGCTGCAGGCGCACTTGTTGGTGAGTCAAAGGATTCTGTGGAACAGTTTATGCAGCTGCTCAAAAGTAATGATGAAAAGGCAGAGAAAAAATGGGAAGAGTATCTGGATTATCTTGCAATTCTGATTTCAAATCTGCGCATGGCATATGATATGGATATCATTCTTGGCGGCGAAATGGGTGGATATCTCTCGGATTATATGATACCTCTTGGGGAAAAAGTAATGAAGTATAATGGATTTGATCATGATCTGAGATATCTGAAAAACTGTTCTTATAAGAAAGAAGCCTCAGCTGTAGGTGCAGCAAAGCATTTCCTGCAGGATTTTATCGGAAAGATATAGATTTGCCTATAATCTGCCGATATATCATAGTAAAAAAATATCTGAATACAAAAATACCCTGATTACAACAATGAAACGTTGTGATCAGGGTGTTTTTGTTGAGGGAATTCCGAAGACAATCAGAAGGATTGCTATAGTAAAATCTGCATAAAAATAAAATCTTTACTTTGTGCAACTGGTAGAAATGAGAAATATTCTTAAATATTTATTGACAAAGTTATATATTTGAATAATAATGTAATTACTTTAATAAAACATTTAATAAAAGATAATAAATAACAGGAAGTTCAAAGTACATTCAACAAACAAGGAGGAAAATATTATGTTACAGCAGGTTATGACAAATCCAGGAGAAATCATTTTCAGAGAGGTTCCCGTACCAGAGATTAAAGACAACCAGGTTTTGGTTAAGATTATGAATATTGGTATCTGTGGTTCTGATATCCATGTATATCACGGAAAACATCCTTTTACAAAATATCCGGTAACCCAGGGACATGAAGTATCAGGAGAAGTGGTAAAAACAGGTGATGCAGTAACAGAATTTCATGTGGGACAGAAAGTAACAATTGAGCCACAGGTATATTGTGGACATTGTTATCCATGCCGTCACGGAAAATACAATCTCTGTGAAGAGCTGAAAGTAATGGGATTCCAGACAACAGGAACTGCATCCGAGTATTTTGCAGTTGATGCATCAAAAGTAACACCGATACCGGAAGATATGTCTTATGAAGAGGGCGCAATGATTGAGCCTCTGGCAGTAGCTGTTCATGGTGTTAAACAGATGGGCGATGTAACAGGAATGAATATTGTGGTGATAGGAGCCGGTCCGATCGGAAATCTGGTAGCGCAGTCTGCAAAAGGGATGGGAGCAGCTAAAGTTATGATCACAGATGTCAGTGATCTTCGTCTGGAAAAAGCAAAAGAGTGTGGAATTGATGTATGTGTCAACACAAGAAATAAAAATTTCGGGGAAGCAATGGTAGAAGCCTTTGGACCGGATAAGGCAGATGTTATCTATGATTGTGCAGGAAATAACATTACAATGGGACAGGCGATCAAATATGCAAGAAAAGGAAGCGTGATTGTGCTGGTTGCAGTTTTTGCAGGAATGGCTGAGATCGATCTGGCAGTTGCAAATGATCATGAGCTTGATATCAAGAGCACAATGATGTACAGACATGATGATTATGTAGACGGAATCAGACTGGTGAATGAAGGAAAAGTGCATTTAAGACCGCTGATCTCTAAGACGTTTGCATTTAAAGATTATCTGAAAGCATACCAGTACATTGACGATAACCGTGAGACTACAATGAAAGTGATTATCAATGTGCAGGAAAAATAAAATCCCCTGCTGATCATACATAAGCATTATGTAAGACAAAGATATAATAAAAAAGACTGCTGTAGAGAAGACATGAGTAAACGGAAAGACGGAGGATGGCAGCAGGCAGGAGGAATTATGGAGAGTAAAAACGAAAATGTAAAAGTTCCGTTGATCAGTAAAATCGCATATGGATTTGGCGATGTAGGATGTAATTTCAGCTGGATGTTCGTCAGTAATTTTCTCATGATTTTTTACACAGACGTATTTGGAATCAGTATGGCAGCAGTCTCTGCCCTGATGCTGTTTTCAAGATTTTGGGATGCGATCAATGATCCGATCGTGGGCGGACTGACAGATAAAACCAAAACGAAATGGGGACGTTATCGTCCATGGCTTCTCATTGCAGCTCCGATCACGGCCGTGCTTCTGATTATGACATTCTGGGCACATCCGGACTGGTCGGACAGATCAAAGGTTATCTATATGGTAATTACATACTGTCTGCTGGTACTTGGATATACCTGTGTAAATATCCCGTATGGCACCCTTTGTGGAGCAATGACACAGGATATCGATGAACGTGCAAAGATTAATACATCACGTTCAGTATCTGCAATGGTCGCAATTGGAATTATCAATATCATTACAGTTCCACTGATTGAAAAACTGGGCAGTCAAAGTGCTAAAACCGGATACCTACTGGTAGCAATCATATACGGATGTATTTTTGCAGCCTGTCATTTCTTCTGTTTCGCAAAAACAAAAGAGCAGGTGATTATGCCGGAAAAAGAAAAAATATCCATAAAAGTGCAGTTAAGAGCAGTGATGCAGAACCGCCCATATATTCTGGCATTAATCGGACAGGTGTTATTCGGATTTACACTTTATGGAAGAAATGCAGATGTTTTATACTATTTCACTTATGTAGAGGGAAATGCATCCTACTATACTACATATTCCATGTGCATTATCATTCCATCCATTATCGGTGCAGCATGTTTCCAGCCTGTATTCCGCAAACTGAACAATAAAGGAAGAACGGCATCCATTTTTGCTCTCCTCACTGGAATTTCCATGCTCTGTATGTTCTTCTTTAATGTAAAAGAAACACCGGCAGCGTTCTATACACTTGCAGGAATTACACAGTTCTTTTTCTCTGGATTTAACACTGCAATTTATGCGATCATTCCTGACTGCGTAGAATACGGAGAGTGGAAAACGGGCTTAAGGAATGATGGTTTTCAATATGCATTTGTGTCACTGGGAAATAAAATTGGCATGGCAATAGGAACTGCGCTTCTTGCAGCACTTCTTGGAAAATATGGATATGTGGCAAATCAGGTACAGAATCCGGCTGTCCTCAGTATTATGAGACATTCCTTTACTACAATTCCGGGAGGTTTATGGATAGTGACAGCAATTGTACTGTTTTTCTATCGCCTGAATAAAAAACGTTACAATGAAATTGTAGAAGACCTGAAAAAAAATCGGGTAAAATAAAGAGTGTCGTGAAGTGAATTGCGAATATCAACAGAGTCTCCTTGGGCAGCATTAAAAAATCTGCTTAAGGAGATTTTTATGTCTGGAGTTTTTGTGGTTGCATTTTTATTTTATATCAGTATAATGGTGGGATAAGTCTGCAGATGAAAGGAAGACAATGCTGACAATATAACGAAGGAGCGAAGTATTATGCTGAAAAGATTCACCAGATATGTAACCCAGAGTGTTGCCGGAATGATCGGGATTTCCGTTTATATTCTGGCAGATACTTTCTTTATATCTGTATATTCAGGTGCTGACGGACTGGCAATCCTGAACCTGATCCTGCCGGTTTATGGGCTGATCTATGCGATTGGGGCTATGATCGGGATTGGTTCCGCTACCAGGTATGGCATAAGCAGGGCAAAAGGAGAAAATACAGATTATTATTTCGTACAGTCAGTAACCTGGAGTATATTGGCCGCAGTTCCATTTATGCTGATCGGAATTTTTATTCCGGACAAAGCATTGGCTTTGCTGGGTGCAGATGCCGGACTGATTGGACTTGGACGAAACTATATGAGAATTATTCTGATTGCAACACCGTTCTTCATGTCAAATTATACATTTACTGCATTTGCCAGAAATGATGGAGCGCCTTCTATTGCAATGATCGGTTCCATCAGTGGAAGTCTTTTTAACATTATATTTGATTATATATTCATGTTTCCTGTCGGTCTGGGATTTTCAGGAGCAGGACTGGCTACTGCAATCTGTCCGATCGTAACAATGAGTGTCTGTACCATACACTATAGAAGCAGCAGAAACCATGTGGGATTCCATTGGAAAAAACCGTTATTCAGACACCTGATTTCCTGCTGTCAGCTGGGAGTTTCCGCATTCGTCGGTGAACTGTCTTCCGGTGTGATCGCCATTGTATTTAACTTCCTGATCCTGGGAATCGCAGGAAATGTGGGTGTGGCAGCCTATGGAGTTGTGGCAAACCTTTCTATCGTGGCATTTGCAATTTTCAACGGTCTGGCCCAGGGAGCACAGCCCCTGATCAGTGAAAGCTACGGAAAAGGTCAACCCACTCAGGTAAAAAAACTTCTGAAATGGAGCTTGCTTGTATGTCTTGCAGTAGAAGCATTGATCCAATTGATTATCTGGACAGCAACTGACTCGCTGATTGGCATTTTCAACAGTGAAAACAATGTTCAGCTGCTGAATTATGCACATACAGGACTGCGTCTGTATTTCCTTGGATTTATAGTGGCAGGAATCAATGTTGTACTGGTGGCATATTTCTCAGCAGTGGATGAACCGAAAATTGCGATTGTCGGTTCATTACTGAGAGGAATTGTTGCCATTGTTATCTGCGCAGTTATACTTGCGAAATTATTTGGATTAAATGGAATCTGGATCTCTCTGCTTGCAGCGGAGACGGTTACGTTTCTGACGATTCTGATTCTGGCATATAAAGACAGTAGAAAACGAATAGCAGTTGTCTGAACTTATAGCAAGTAAAGCAGAGAGCGGGATTTGCTTGATTTATAGCAATCCTCTAAAATAATGCATCTTAATCCAGCCCATCAGAGTGTGAAATCCTGCGTCAGATATCTTTGCCGTGCGTCAGCACGCCTGCAGATATCTTCCTTGTCTTTCGCACTCTGCTGAACTGTCTTAAATGCA
>OLOY01001076.1_pt1 | contig 12280 bp, 7 predicted proteins | sample 1672771 | NCBI WGS metagenome assembly OLOY01 (sample SAMEA3136722, study PRJEB25190) | human gut metagenome
GGAAGGCCCCCGGGCTCATGACTGCTGGCTGATCTTTATTTATTCAGATATTGATATACTCTTGAAGAAATCGAACGGATTCCGTGCAGTAAATGATCTTCGGAAGCTCCTTCAGAAAATATACATAATACATAATTTGTTTTCTTTCCATAGATGATCGCCATATCATGCTGAACTGAGCTTGTTTCACCCGTTTTGTTCGCACACACTACACCTGCCGGAAGGCCTGATGGAATTTTGTATCGTTTCGTCTGATGCAGTAAAAGATTTAACATTTCTCTGGAATACTGTTGAGAAACACACCGACCTCTATAGATTTTTTCTAAAAGCATCCCACAATCTTTTGCAGATGCCGTGTTACGCCACCCATCACTGCTCCAGGCTGAAGAAGATGGATGCAAGGAACTGTGGCAGCCGGTATTTTTGTAACCGTTCTTTCGAAGATATTGGTTCACTACAGCCGTTCCTCCTACAAAGCTTCCGCCCCCTTGACGCCTTACCAGTTCATTATAACATTCATTATCACTGACGGTGATCATATCCCACAGCAAGCTGTACACACCGGAGCTGTATTGCATTTTTCCCTGACGAATCTGATCATAGACGGATGCCATCACAAACGCCTTGATCGTACTTGCCGGATACATTTCCTGATCATTTATATTTACAACATTTCCTGTTTTCAGATCTTTTATATAAACAGACCAGTTTCCACCGTAGGCAGAAGCAAAACTCTCTAATTCCGATTTAAACTCACTTAAGGCATACTCTGATCTTGTACTTTTTCTTCCTCTCCAGTCCACATACTGACCATCCGGTGTTTTCATATTTTTCGCAATGGTTCCGTTAGATTTCAGGTAATAGCCATCTTTCCACCGGTTCACCAGCATTTTTCCATTTTGATCTATATAATATTGCTGGCCATCACAGGTTACCCACCCTGCCTTCTGTGCCATTCTTCCGTTATCATTGCCAAAATAATAGATTCCGTTAAACTTTTTTCCCTGAACTGTTTTGTTCATTTTATGAAAAGACGGACGCATGCAGATTCTTCCGGTTCCATAGAAATAATAATAACCACTTTTAAAATTACGCCCACCGAATCTTCTCTGTCTTATATAACGTACTGTTCCACGATCAGCCAGTTTTCCGTACGCTTCCACATAATAAATGCCTGCGATAATTTTTTTGCCCCGCACGTTCTGTTCAGCTACGTTTACAAAGCCACGCTCTCCCTTTGAAATTCTTCCATTGGAGTCTGTGATGTGGTATTTATCAAAGCGGACACCAGAAACTGTCTTTTTATCGAAATAATACACGGATTGTTTTCTCAAAAGTTTTCCGTTTTTGTCAAACATATAAAATCCTGTTTTTAAAAACTCTGTCTTTGGAATTGACAAATAACGCAATCCGCTAAGTTTTCGCTTCTTTGAATCTTTCAGATACCAGTTTCCGCCGGATTTCTGAAGATAATTTCCACTGTTATCCCAAAATCGTACTGTTCTTTCAGCAGCCTCGACCTTTATCTCTGTACTTCTGATACCAATAATGCCTCCAAAAATCATTACTAATATCATCCAATATATACAAACTATTTTCTTTGCTTTCATACTTTAACAAGACCTGCCACAGACGATGACAGGTCTTTCTCCTTTATCTTTATTATCCTATTTTCACACAGATGTTCTGGATCAGGCGGTTGTATCCGCTTACCTTTTTCAGCCATTCCAGCGCTATGGACACGGCCAGTGAAGCCAGCAGAAGCGTCAGTGTATTGGTCAGAAAATATCCACTCACATACACAAAAGAATATTGTCTTATAAATGTATGTATCAGAAATATATTCATGGAATGTTTTCCGAGAAACAGTAAAATCTGTCGCACTCCCGGAATAACATTAATAAATTCGCAGCAAAATGCCATAAATACAATTGGATACACACCCCAGTGGATCTCACTGTATACCTTCAGCGGCAAAGTTCTGTAGGCTTTATACAAAATAAACACCGCAAGAAGTTCCAGAAGAAATTTGAAAACATGCTTCACTCCAACATTCCATATCCTAAACCATCGGTTAAACAAATCATACTTGGCTACACACATTCCCATGAGAAATACCGGTAAAAATGCATAAATACCTGTAATTCCCATAACCTCCATGGAAATTGTCCGCGGAAATGCCGCAACAGCCACAAGAATAAATACCAGATATTCTTCCTTTATCATAAACAGCGGCACGCAGATGATAAAAATGATCGCCGCGCTCATATACCACCAGGTTCCGTTCAGAGTCGAAGTTCCGAAAAGTTTCGCCAGACCAAAAAAATCCAGCACCATTGCGCTAACACCTTTGGCAATATTTCCGTTTCCGAAATATCTGGTCACGGCATAGCCGTTATAAAGCTGTAAGATCACAACAGAAAGCCCCCATATGATCCAGAACCCTCCCATTGTTTTTATCAGTCTTTTGGCTGTCCACTTACCAGGTGTGGAATTATTTTTTCTGTAACTGAGATACAGTCCGTATCCGGAAATAAATGCATAGATCGGTACACAGATCTTAAATGTTCTGCACAGATACATGATCCGATCTGCCGAAAACGGAGTGAAAACAACATTCAGTCCCTCAAATCTGTCTTGACTCAGATACATATGATGGAACAGCATCATAACAATGGCAATGCCCTTTATCGCCTGAGAATTATATTTATCAAACTTTATTGCCTGCTTTCCTTCCAAAATCCAACCTCCATATTACCGATTCTCGATGATTCTCTCATACACACGTTTGGAACAGTTACGGTCATTAAATGCAAAGGTCTCATCCATTCGTTTCCGATATTCCTCTTTCATCTGACAGCTGTCTGCCATATATTCAATGATCCGTTCCACAGTTCCGTCCAGTGTATGTTCCACCTCTCCAAAGCCATCTCTCTCATAGTCAAAGTATCCCTCTGTGTAGGAATGCGCACCACTGAAAAAGCTGTCTCTGTCAAACTGGGAGTATACGATGGGTTTTCTCAGGTATGCAAAATCAAAGGCAACCGAAGAATAGTCCGTGATCATCAGATCTGTCTGGGCAAAAATGTCCTTGTAGGAATAAGACGAATCCATAAATTTTACCCGTGGATCATGGCGGAACATATGCAGGCCATCAATGGTATTTGGGTGAGGCATGAAGCAGATGGTATATCCGTATTTCTCTGCCGCTCCCAGAAGTTTTTCGTTGTTGAGAAGATCATCATAAAAATGGAAGTATTCGCTTTCCTGAAATTCTTTTCCAAGCTGCCATACTCCTCTGGCATCGGTTCCTGAGGAAAGGCTCTTGCGCCAGGTAGGCATCACCGTCACATACTTGCGTTCATCATGGACCAGACGGTCATAACGTGGCATTCCCGTAAGCCAGATATTTTTTTCCGGATAAAAATAGTCATAGGTAAAGGCAGAATCATACTCCGGCTTTGTGCTGACGATAAATCCGAAAAGATTACGGTTGTATTTGTTCAGCCACTTGGACTGGTTGTCTTTGGTAACACCATGCTGCAGAAATACCAGCTTTTTGTCATAGATAATATCACGGTACAGATACTCCAGCTTTCCAAAAGGATTGATCACCGGTTTGTTAGCCTGGGAGGACAGTGAAAATTCATTCAGCAGGAACAGAAGCTTATGTTTCCAGGAGAAAGGCTCCACAACCTTTCCAAGCTTCCTCATTTCCACATAATCCTGTGTATCCTTGTTGACTACAAAATAAGGCTCCACCGTAGGGTCCGGATTGGCGCAGAGATAGCGGAACATCACTTCGCCGTTGTCATCTCCACGTGTTGTACGGTCGGAGATCAGCCAGATCTGCTTTTTCTGCTTTGCCTTCTGCATCTCGTAGAGCTTACGCACGAGAACTGCCTTTTTTCCGGCCTTTCCCTGAGAGAATATTGCTTTGGTGCGTTTTTTCTTCAGCTGTTTCTCTCTGATCTGGCTGTATGGCTCTACAGTTACTTCATACTGATGGCCCAGAACTTTTGCATCTTCCTGATCCTCTCCACGGATCATCCGGACTTTTTCGTTAAGATACAGAAGCTTATCCTCTATATGAAGGAAAAGCGGCAGCTTCTTTGTAAATGGCACATATTTTCCGTAGGAAATATTGTACATTTTATTTACATGTCCATCTGTGCCTGTACCCCAGCTGATAAACTCACTGATCTCAGAAAGCGGAATGTCCACGATATACAGCTTCTCAACGGCACTTTCTTCCCTGCACCAGCCGGTTCTTTCCAGTGTATATTTCCATCTGGCTTCATAGGTGCTGCCACCAGTCATCATATATGCACGGTTTGTCCTGCTCACAGGCTCCACAATGGAAAATTCACAGTGCAGCTGGTCTTTTTCCGGCTGGAATATCTTGACATTAAGATTATCATATATGGGATTCAGGATCGTGTCCGCCTGATCCGGGAATTTTTTTCGGATATCCGGATAATATTTCCGGAGAAGATATACTTTGTTTGCCCTGCTGAGATGCTGATTGGACATCACGATTTCCGGAAACTCCATCTGTTTCAGGAAGCTTTCGATGCCTTCCTCATATCTGCATTTTTTCTCTTCATCAAGCTCCTCGTTATCAAATATGATATCAGCTATTTTTGCGCTGTAATACAGCAGCACATAATCTGCATTTTTTTCATGAACAGGATTTTCTTTTCTTCTGCAGTCTGCGATCTTTCGGAAAAATTCCTGATAAAATACTTCCAGTTGCTTCGGATCCTGCAGCATATTCTTCCAGTCCTCCACCATGAGATGGTCCGCAAGGATCTGCACATAGATATCTTCCCCTGAAGTCACTCCCAGACTCCGGCAGCTTACAACGGACTGATATACCATAGTCATCACATCCAGATACCATATCTCCGGACGGATCTCGGATACCCATTTCACCTGATCTGCTGCAAATGTATAAGCGGCATACAACTGATGCAGAAGATATACATTGTTATCCAGCGTTGTTTTTTCGGTGAAACGGTCACAGTAGTTATTATGCTCCCGCACATGGATATTTCCTTTTCCACGGATCTTTGTTATGACAACATCTCTGTTGTCTTCCTCAAAGCAGCGTCTGACCTCTGCACTGGATTTTGGGGAAAAACAGATTCCGGCTTTTGCAAAAACGACATAGTTTCCGGCTATCTTATCCTTCAGCTCTGCCACAAGATCCCCGCATTCCAGTCCGTCAATATATAAAAGATCCCTGTCATCCAGCATCTCCCGGAAACGGGAATCTTCCGGATTGAACGCTCCGTAGATCTTATCCAGCTCTTCGTCCTTGAGCTCTTTCTCCTTTTCTCCGGCTTCTTCCAACTCCCTCATGTCCCGTTCATCAGGGATATCCATATCTCCTGCTGTGCGTACTGCAAGGATCTGTACCGTTCCTTTAGGTGTGACCTCACGTACATTTTTAAAGGTTCTGTAAAGCTTTGCGGTATCTTTTGCAAAAACAACTACTGAAAATTCATACTCCCTGTTCATATTGCTCCTTTTGTATCCTTACATTAAAATTTTTTCTCTTTCAGCCTTCTTTTCAGTTTGTCCGGTATTTGAGCATTGGCTATATATTCATAGATTCGTTTGCTATTGTCATTGTCCCTGTAGGGAAGAAGCTCATCTCTCCTTCCTGAAAATTCCGGTTTTTCACGGAATCCGTTCCTCACATATTCTCCGATAAGATCCACCAGCTGGTTCTGATCCCATGCCAGATCTCCGAAAACATCTTTTTTATAGTCCATATAGCTTCCCTGGACTTTCTCATAGGTTTCCAGATCAAAAGGATAAAATATCACCGGTTTTTCCTGATAGTAGACATCCCAGGAAACAGAAGAATAATCGGTGATCAGCATATGGCAGCTCATCAGAAGCTGATTCAGCGGCATGGTCCCAAATGGGATCAGACGGATATGCCTGTCTTCCACCTGAAAGCTCCGGATATGTTCCCGGAATTTCGGATGGATATAAAAATTCAGCGTGATATCCTCCTTTTCCAGAAGAGTCTTAAGCCTCTCATCCTGCAGAAATGCTTTATAACGCTGATAGTATTCACTTTTTTTGAACTGATCCTCGCTGATATCCTCCAGCCAGTTTCTCCATGTAGGCATCAGCAGGATCTCTTTATGAGTCGGATCTGACTTGTCCTCCAGCACATCCCACCTGGCTAGTCCGGTAATGATGATCTCTTCATTATCGTATCCGAAATAATCATGGATGATCTTCTGTTCATAACCTGAAGACACCACAAACAGTGCCATCTGATTGCCTCCGCCTTTATGGAAGGTCCTGTGGCATTGCTTGAAGCCCATCACTCCATGCTGGAGAAATACGATGTTCTTCCGTGCCTGATACAGAACCTTGTAGATGCTGTTGGGCGAATCCCAGATATAAAAATGCCGGATCGCATCAGTAGATATCAGATACCGGGCAGCGCTGAGATAGATCATGTACTTAAATGACATGAACTGGATCACATTGGCATCATACTCTTTTACGGCCTGATAATCCGGACATTTTTTATCTATTACATAAAAAATCCGACTTCTGTCCTTCTCCGGTACATGCTCCATACAGTACCGAAAAAAATAGAGGCCGTTGTCCTGTGCCATTGTACAATATTTCTCGCAGATCAGCCATAATTTCTTGTGATCCCAGTAAGGTTTCAGGATAAAATAGCAGAATAATGCAAGAAATTCTTTTGCTATAAATGCATAGCTGTCATATTTCGGATCATATTTCCGGTATTGAATGGTAAACTGCCTTGCTCCGTTAACAAATGGATAAACCATATGCCCATCCCCGGTTCTGGTCCATCTTGGAAAAAGAATCAGCTTAAGTTTAAGTTTTGAACTTAAGCCTCCCAGGATCGCATCCTCATAATTTCCTTTTCCTTCTTTATCCACAGATGCCACCACATCCCAGAATGCGGTTTCCATCGGATACTGATCTACATTGATCTGTGCATGATACACGATCGTATTTCCTTTTTTTGCTGTCTGCATTTCAAAAGGAAAGCTTGTATCCAGCACTGTATTTCGCTGTTTCAGCTTCAGGGAACGGATCCTTCCTCTGGATCCTTCCAGCTCAAAACTGATCTTTATGGTTCCTTTTGTCAGCGAAAATTTCCTGGTTTTTACCTTGATCTCCGCCGGAGCCTCCATTAACTGCTGCAATTTTTCACCACCTGTTACATTTCTTTGATCGCTTTGTAATTTCTTTCACAGTTCTTTGTATCCCACAGATCAAAATATTTTCCGTGTCTTTCCAGATAGATTTCTTCATTGGCAAATCCCTGTCCATGCAGACGGATCAGCCAGTCCGTTACTTCCTGTTCCGTTACACATACCGGGCCGAAGCCATCTTTCCGAAAATCAAAATACCCGATCTGATGATGACTTTGCCGGAATTTTTCATTGTCAAACTGGTAGTAGACCAGTGGTTTTTTCATGTAGGCAAAATCCATGGCCACACTGGAAAAATCAGTCACCAGCACTGCGGACTCTTTAAGGAGTGTCTGCACATCGTACTCAGGCCAGGACGCCACTGTGATATTCGGATGATCCACATGAAAATATTTCAGGAACCGATGCATTTCCCTGTGCGGATAAAAAATGATCTGAAGATCGTTCTCCTCAATATAGCGGATCAGTCTCTCATCCTTGAGAAGTGCATCCCAGTAACGGTAATAATCGGTTTCCATGAATTTCTGTGCTTCCAGCTCGTGATCAGCAGCTGATATCTCATTGCGGATATACATACGCCATGTCGGCATGATCAGGATCTGGTTCTTTTTTATCTTCATATCATGAAGCTGGTCAAAACGGCATAGCCCCAGCTCCTGCACATAGCCTTCCGGATATCCGTACCGGTCATTGACATATTTCCACTCATCATAGGTACTGGTAACAAAAAGGCTCATTTTTGTATGCGGATAGTACAGAAAACTAATATCTGCCGTAATGATCCCATGCTGCAGGAACGCCCGCTTGTTCCGCAGGATTCCGTAAACCTCCAGCACATAGCAGATGGCTGCGTTTGGTTTTCCCATTTTCTGGGAGCTGATATTTTTTGACGCAGCCAGATAGTATATCCAGTGGCGGAAGCTTCCATACTGGATCACCTGTCCCAGATCTTTTACCCGGGCATAATCCGGAGATTTTCTGTTGATGGCGTACACTGCATCTTCACTGGTATTTTCTCTCAGATATTTGTACAACCAGAATCCGTTATCCCGGCATTCATTCTCCGTATCACAGAGAAGCCAGAGATCCCTGCGAAAAAGTCTGTAGACCATCGCAATGGGAAATGCCAGGATAAACTTAATAATGTGAAGCAGATCCCCAGGTTTTACTCGTTTCAGTTTTTCAAGAAATGTCTGTTCCATGTTTCCCTCTGTTTACAGGATCCCGGTTTATTCCTCTGACCAGTCTCCGTTATCATCCCAGACAATCCCGCTGTCATCTGTACTGTTGTCAAGAGAATCGTCACCGCTGCCGCTGTTGCTGCTGTCATCTACATAGTCGCCGCTGTCATCGCTTCCATCATCACTGCTGTCATCGCTTCCGTCATCACTGTTGTCATCGCTTCCATCATCACTGTTGTCATCGCTTCCATCATCACTGTTGTCATCGCTTCCATCGCTGTTGTCATAGCTTCCATCGCTGTTGTCGGAAGAAGTATCTATGATACCGGAAGAACTATCTGTCAGATCTGAAGCATCTGTGCTGTCTGCGGAATCACTGCTGTCCGCCTCACTGTTGTCAGTTTCCACATTGCCAATAGTGCTCTTCTCACTCTTGTCACTGAGACTTGTATAGGTCAGATATGCTTCTCCGTTATCGATCATCAGTTTTGCCTTTTCCATATCGCTCAGCTGTACACTGTAGATCTCATAGGCATTTCCGTCTCCGTCTACGATCTTCATATCATAGATGGCATCTCTTGCAGAATCCGGGGTGTAATACATCTGCACCTGCTCCGCATCTTTGATGGTAGCTTCTGCAGGAACAAGATTTTTGCCCCATTCTTCTCCTCCTGCCGCGCGGAGATAGATCTCACGGATCTCTCCCTTCGTGCTGTTGGTAAGATAAACAAATTTTGCAGTACTGGTCTTTACACCGATCAGCTTCGGTGCAGGTGTAGATGTGGGAAGCGGTGTGGATGTAGCCGGTGCAGCCGTAGGTGCGGCTGTAGGAACCGGTGTTGGTGTCACCTCTGCTGTTTCCTTTGATGATTTTCCACATCCGGCCATACCAAGCGCCGTCACTGCTGTCAGTACGATCAAAAGCTTCTTATATTTCATAATGATTACCTCCAGATTGCAGTTTTATGCTAAAAATGTTTTTCCAACGAAGTATCCGAGCACCAGAATACCAAGGATGATCCTGTACCAGCCGAATACTTTAAAATCGTGTTTCTTGATATATCCCATCAGGAATTTGATGGCAAGAATAGATACCACAAAGGATACCACAACACCTACGATCAGGATGATCAGCTCTGTGGAGCTGAAGGCAAAACCGAATTTCACCAGTTTCAGAAGACTTGCTCCGAACATAACCGGAATTGCCAGGAAAAAGGTAAATTCTGCTGCAACCGTACGGGATGTTCCTGCAAGGATACCTCCGATAATGGTAGATCCGGAACGGGATGTTCCCGGAATCACGGAAAGCACCTGGAAGCAGCCGATGATCAGCGCTGTCTTAAAGGAAAGCTCATCCAGTCTGGTGCAGGTTGGTCTGCGGTGTTTGTTGTAGTTCTCGATAACGATAAAAAGCACACCATAAACGATCAGCATGATGGCAACGACCACATAGTTATAAAATTTCTCTTCAATAATGTCATTAAAAGGAAGAGCGATGATGATCGTCGGCAGACATGCTACCAGGATCTTGAACCAGAGGATCCACTTATCCTTATCACAGTATTTTTCTACAAAAGTAAGGACAGTTCTGGGTACTGCCGACTGTTTACGCAGCGCCATCTGTGTTTTTTTCGGGATTTTTCTTATGTAAAAGGGCCACAGCTTGTTCCAGTACAGTACAACAACTGCCAGGATCGCGCCAAGCTGGATCACCACCAGGAAAAATTCCATAAATGCCTCGGATACATTCAGTTTGATGAACTCGTCCACAAGGATCATATGTCCGGTACTGCTGATCGGGAGCCATTCTGTGATTCCCTCCACAATCCCAAGGAAAATGACCTTTAACAGTTCAATAAAATCCATAATCTTTCCTTTCTTACAGCATTCATCTATTTTCTTTTATCTGCTTATATGATTATATTACACACCATGATGCCGGCACAACTGTAATTTGCAATTTTCGTACTATAGCAATCCTCATATAAGATAAAATATGACAGCAGCTGCCATCTTCCACAAAGAAAATGCAACTGCTGTCTTTTCATTTTATACTATATCATTTATCTGCTGTAAAATTATCGCCTTGCGATCGTAGCAATATCAATAAGAGATAAATTATTCAGGTCTGTATTCTCAAGGCTGGTTGCCAGTGCTTCTGCTGTATCCAGAGAAGTAAGGACATTGACACCTGTCTCGATGGCGTTACGTCTGATGACGAAACCATCTTTCTGATGCTCTACGCCCTGTGGCGGAGTATCGATGACAACGTCGATCTTATGACCAAGGATAAGGTCCATAAGGTTTGGTGCAGGCTGCTCCAGCTTATTTGTACGGATTACCTTGATTCCGTTTTCTTTGAGGACTTTTGCAGTTCCCAGTGTAGCATAGATTCTGTAGCCAAGTGCTTCGAATCTTCTTGCAATCGGGATGATATCCTGTTTGTCTTCGTCTTTAACAGTGATGATCATGTTTTTGTGTTTCGGAAGACGGATACCAGCTCCGATAAATGCTTTATAAAGTGCTTCGTTAAATGTCTCAGCAATACCAAGGCACTCACCTGTTGACTTCATTTCCGGTCCAAGGCTGATATCAGCGCCGCGAATCTTCTCAAATGAGAATACAGGCATCTTGATTGCATAGTGTTTTGCTTCCGGCTGAAGTCCCGGTTCATAGCCCATATCTTTCAGCTTGTATCCAAGGATTACCTTCGTTGCAAGAGGAACGATCGGAATTCCTGTTACCTTGCTGATGTACGGTACAGTACGGCTGGAACGAGGATTAACCTCGATTACATATACATCATCTCCAAGAACAATGAACTGGATGTTGATCATACCGATAACATGCAGTGCTCTTGCAAGACGTCTGGTGTATTCTGCAATTGTCTCTTTTGCTTTTTCGCTGATGGTCTTTGCCGGGTATACGGAGATACTGTCACCGGAGTGGATTCCGGCACGCTCAATGTGCTCCATGATACCAGGGATCAGGATATCCTCGCCATCGCATACAGCATCGACTTCGATTTCCTTACCCATCAGATATTTATCAACAAGGATCGGGTGCTCCTGTGCGATCTGGTTGATCACACCGATATACTCTTCTACGTCCTCATCGCTTACAGCGATTCTCATGCCCTGACCGCCAAGTACATAGGAAGGACGAACCAGAACAGGATAGCCCAGCTCATTTGCCGCTTTCTTAGCTTCCTCAGCAGTAAATACTGTCTGTCCCTTTGGTCTCGGGATCTCGCATTTTTCAAGAATCTCGTCGAAAAGTTCTCTGTCTTCTGCTGCATCTACGTTCTCAGCAGATGTTCCGAGGATCTTAACCCCCATCTTTGTCAGTGCTTCTGTTAATTTGATAGCTGTCTGACCACCGAACTGTACAACTGCTCCGTCCGGTTTCTCAATATTTACTACATTCTCAACATCTTCCGGTGTCAGAGGCTCGAAATACAGTTTATCTGCAATATCAAAGTCTGTACTAACTGTTTCCGGGTTGTTGTTGATGATAATCGTCTCATAGCCTTCTTTTGCAAATGCCCATGTACAGTGCACGGAACAGAAGTCGAACTCAATACCCTGACCGATACGGATCGGACCGGAACCAAGTACCAGGATTTTCTTTTTATCCGGTGTTGCTACTGCTTCATTCTCTGTGCCTTCATCACCGTATACAGAATAGTAATATGGTGTTGCTGCCGCAAATTCTGCGGCACAGGTATCAACCATCTTATATGCTGCTTTAATCTGATATTCTTCACGGAGAGCTTTAATCTCTTCTTCCGTTTTGCCTGTCAGACGTGCAACGATGTAGTCCGGGAATTCCATGCGTTTTGCTTCAAGGAGAAGCTCTTTTGTAAGCTTTCTGGTCTTA